>Ga0180433_10000224_pt1 | contig 100181 bp, 91 predicted proteins | sample SS_ome_8_FD_132980 | JGI IMG/M metagenome (GOLD analysis project Ga0180433, IMG submission 132980) | Hypersaline lake sediment archaeal communities from the Salton Sea, California, USA - SS_1_D_1 metaG | ecosystem: Environmental > Aquatic > Non-marine Saline and Alkaline > Hypersaline >... | reverse complement strand
AACCGCGGATAAAAGAGCGAGAACCGCGGATAAAGAGCGAGAAACTCCGGATAAGAGTCACCAAACCGCGGATAAAGGGCCGGAAACCGCGGATAAAAGAGCGAGAACCGCGGATAAAGAGCGAGAAACTCCGGATAAGAGTCACCAAACCGCGGATAAAGGGCCAGAACCGCGGATAAAAGAGCGAGAACCGCGGATAAAAGAGCGAGAACCGCGGATAAAAGAGCGAGAACCGCGGATAAAAGAGCGAGAACTGCGGATAAAAGAGCGAGAACCGCGGATAAAGAGCCAGAACCGCGGATAAAAGAGCGAGAACCGCGGATAAAAGAGCGAAAACCGCGGATAAAGAGCGAGAAACTCCGGATAAGAGTGACAAACCGCGGATAAAGGGCCAGAACCGCGGATAAAAGAGCGAGAACCGCGGATAAAGTGCGAGAAACTCCGGATAAGAGTCACCAAACCGCGGATAAAGGGCCGGAAACCGCGGATAAGAGTCACTAAACCGAGGATAAAGAGCCGAAAACCGCGGATAAAGAGCGAGAATCGCGGATAAAAGAGCCAGAACCGCGGATAAAGTGCCAGAACCGTGGATAAATAGTCCAAAACTCCGGATAACGTACACACGAATCTTAAAAAAAAGTATAGTAGAAGACCCGAAACACCTTTAAAGGTACAAAAATTACTAAACAAAGCCATTAAAAAATCATTGAACCCTCAAATACTAGCAGAAAACAACATTCCACCAACTTATTTCCCCTAAATAAATTCAATCCCTAACAAAGTCTTACCCAAGTAACAAAACCAACTTATACTTATGCAGAGATTGGTAAAAAAATAGTCAAAATTCTTTATAGAATCCAATATTCTTTTAACCGATTTAAAAAGTAGAGCATCATTTTATTACATGAGGTGAAATATGGTATGAACATTTGGAAAGTATTTGGAACAAGTGTGGTAGCAGCTCTTATTTCATTAAACATTGGATTCATTCATACGCAAGCAGAAGAAAATGAACAAACGGAAGAAACTCAAACCGAAACGACTACTACTGAAACCGAAACAACTGAAGAAGCAGTAACTGAAGAAGATACTGCTGAAGGTGATCAAGTTGAAACTACGGAAGAAGAGCAAACAGAAACTACTGAGGAAACTCGAACTACTCAAACAGAAACTAGTGAAGAAACTCTAACTGAAATGACAGATGAAACTGAGGAAACTCAAGAAGGAACTACAGAAGAAGCAACTGAAGAGCAAGAAGATAGTATTGAAGAAGAACCGTCTCTAGTACCAGGAGATTTCTTTTACTTTATTAAAAGATTCACAGAAGAAGTACGTCTAGCCTTAACCTTTGACGATGTTGAAAAAGCAAAATTAATTGCAGAATATGCTGAAGAAAGAATTCGTGAAGCAGAAGCATTACTAAATGAAGGAAAAGAAGATCTAGCAAAAGAAACATTAGAAAAAGCATTTGAACAGCAAGAATTAGCAATAGAATTAGACGAAGAAGCATCAACTGAAGAAGAAGAAACAACTGAAGAAGAGGAAAATAATGAAGAAGAAAGTGAAATTGATGTAAAAATTGCTCAAAATATTTCCGCATTAGAAAGAGTATTAGACAAAATTGAAAATGAGACGGCAAAAGCGGCCATCACTGAAAATATTGTTAAGCTAACGGACAAGCTTGAAAAGAAAATCGAAAAGCATAATGAACGAATTGTTAAAAAATATGAAAAGAAACGTGCTGAAATTGAGCAAAAGCTTGCTGAAGGTGAAATTTCTGAAGAAGAAGCTCAGGAAGAACTTCAAAAAATAGAAGAAAAAATGGCTGAAAAGCAAGAAAAACTGCGTAAAAAAGTTGAAAAGCACTTAGTTAAATTCTCAAAAAGATCCGAGCAATTACTTGCTGAAGCTACGTCAAAAGAAGAAGAGAGCGAAGAATTAGAAGAAGAACTTCGTGATGAGATTGAGGAAGTAGAAAAAGAAGAACGTGAAAAAATGGAAGAGGCTGAAGAAAAGCGACGTGAGAAAATAGAAGAAGCTGAAGAAAAACGCCGTGAGAAAATCGCAAAAGCTGAAGAGAAGCGTCGTGAAAAAATAGAAGAAGCGGAAGAAAAACATCGTGAAAAAGTAAAAGAAATTGAAGAGAAATACCGTGAAAAAATAGAGGAAAACCCAGAAAAAGCTGAGGAATTAAAGAAAAAATACGAAGAAGAAATAGAGAAAGCTAAAAAGAAGCATGAAGAAAAAATAAATCAAGCGAAAGAAAAATATGAAGAAAAAGTAGAAAAGGCTAAAGAAAAACACAAAGAAAAAGTAGAAGAAGCTAAAGAAAAGCATAAAGAAAAAGTAGAAGAAGCGAAAAAGAAACACGAAGAAAAAGTAAATGAAGCAAAAGAAAAACATCACGAGAAAAAGGAACATGAAAAACACCAAGAAAAACATCACGAGAAAAAAGAACATGATAAGCATCATGAAAAGCACCATGAGAAAAAAGAGCATGAAAAACATCATGAGAAAGAGCATGAAGATGAAAAAAGTGAACATGAGCATGAAGACAAACAACATGAAGATGAATCTCATGATGAAGAGCATGATGAAAATGAGCATGAGGAAGAACAATAAAATGTCAATCAAAAGCCCTGTTAAACAAGACAGGGCTTTTGACTTTTCATAAATAAGATTTGTTTTCAAACTAAAATCTCCATCGTTGTTCGATGGAGATTTTTCTATGCGTGAGATCCGGTATTTTATACCAACCCCAGCTTTTTTATGCACCAAACTAGATTTTCATATTTCAAATTCTAGTGTACATGCTCCACTAATTATTATGCCTATTTAATCTCACCAACTCGGTATTTATATCTTTACACAAGAATATATCGTATTATAAGATATAAATAAGGAGGCGACAATCAAATGAAACTCAACACTTTCATTCAAACCATTAACGATCAATGGACTGATATATATTACTACTTACATTATGTCCACAAAGAAAATATTACCCACCAAGCAATTCGCTTGCTGCAATATATTGAGAAAAATGAAGAGGCAACTATTGGGGATTTAGCCAAGCATTTAGATGTCTCGCACAATACAGCTTCAGAGCATATCAAAAGGTTAATTCAAAAAGGGTATGTGACAAAACAAAGAAGTAATCAAGATGAACGAAAAGTGATTGTTTTATTAACAGAGGAAGGCTCGAACGTTTTAATTCGCCACACTCAATTGGATCAAGAAAAGTTGAGAAAAGTTGTGGAGAGCTTTAGTGATGAAGAATTGGAGACAATTCAAAAAGCCTTCTCTATATTAAGTGAGGGAGCGAGAAATGTTTACGATCGTTAAAATCGTTATTTCGGCCATCATTATCGGAATGGTAACAGAAGTTGCTAGAAGGTTTCCGACGTTTGGTGGAATCATAGCTGCGTTACCACTTGTTAGTTTATTAAGTTTATTTTGGCTTTCATTTCAAGGAGAACAAACACAAAGCTTAAGTAAGTTTGTTATTGGTGTGCTATGGGGGATTCCTGCAACAACCTTTTTATTAATCATTGTTGCCTTGTCTTTAAAGGCATCATTTTCACTTGTTTTATCCATTCTATTAGGAATTGGTGGCTGGGGAATTTATTTATTTATTCAAAATATGATATTTAAAATTTAAACTACCCGCTTAACACCAACTAAATATTTTTTCCAATAATTAGTGAAACGAGAGACGATTATTCTTTTTCCTAATGGATGAGCGTGCAGGATTTTTCCTTTCCCGATATAAATCGCAACATGTCCAATTCGTTCGATTCCCTGTTTATGTTTTCGTTTTTTCGTTGTGAAAAAAATTAAGTCACCCATTTCAACTTGCTCAAAAGGAATGGGAACCCCCACCTGAAATTGTTGTCTAGAATTTCGGGGTAATTCAATTCCATTAACACCATATACATATTGTGTAAAAGAACTGCAATCAAATGTTTTTGTTTGAAATGGTTTCGCGTTAAATTCATAAGGGGTTCCTAAAAAAGAAAGACCTGTTAAAACAATGTTTGCTTTCAGCATCTTTGTCACCGCCGAAAGGTTTTATGAAAAGTGAGTCACTAAAAACTTGATTTAGCAGCTGAACTTACATTATTTTATGCATATTTTCCACAAGCGATTGGACAAACATCTGATATACTATTAAATTAGAGAACTTAGAGTAAAGGTAGGACAAAGAGATGAGTATTTTATTCGTCGAAGGTTTATATAAAACGATTGGTGAGAAGGTTTTATTTGATCACATTTCATTTTCCATTGCGGAAAAAGAGCGGATTGGACTCATTGGGGTTAATGGGACCGGGAAATCTACATTATTAAAAGTGTTAGCAAAGTTTGAAACAGCGGAAGAAGGGGAAATCACACATTCCAATCAAATGCGCATTGAATATTTAGCTCAAGACCCTGAATTAGATCCCGAGTTAACTGTGCTTGATACGATTTATTTCGGTAACTCCGATATCATGAAAGCGATGCGCAACTATGAATTAGCACTATCAGAACTAGAACATGACCCTGAAAATACTAAAAAGCAAGAACAATTGCTTAAACAGCAACAACGAATGGATGAGTTAGGCGCATGGGAAGCCAATACCGTTGCGAAAACGGTTTTGAGCCGATTAGGCATAACCGATTATTCCATAAAGGTTCAACATTTATCAGGTGGTCAGAAAAAGAGAGTGGCCATTGCACGTGCTTTAATTCAACCAGCTGATTTACTCATTTTAGATGAACCGACGAACCATTTAGACAATGAAACGATTGAATGGTTAGAAGGTTATTTAGCTCAATATAAAGGATCGATTTTAATGGTGACGCACGATCGCTATTTCCTCAATCGTGTCACCAATAAAATTTTTGAATTAGATCAAGGAAAGCTTTACACATATGAAGGAAACTATGAAATGTTTCTTGAGAAAAAAGCAGAACGGGAAGCTTTAGCGGTTCAAAATGAAATGAAAAGACAAAACATTTTGCGCAGGGAGCTTGCTTGGCTTCGTCGCGGGGCAAAAGCAAGAACGACGAAACAAAAAGCACGAATTGAACGAATTGAAAAGCTTCAGGAGCAAAAAGGTCCTGTTCAACAAGGTGAGCTTGATTTTGCCATCGGATCAAAGCGTCTTGGAAAAAAAGTAATCGAAGTAGAAAACATTTCAAAATCATTTGACGGAAAACATCTTGTGAAGGACTTTAGCTATTTACTCACGCCAGGTGAGCGATTAGGTATTATTGGGCCAAACGGAAGCGGTAAATCGACGTTACTTAACATTTTAGCTGGCTGCCTTCAACCAGATAACGGTTTGATTGATATTGGGGAAACAGTAAGAGTTGGCTATTACACACAAGGTCATGAAGAAATGAATGAAAATTTAAGAGTGATTGAATATATTAAAGAAGTTGCAGAGGTTGTACGAACAGTTGATGGACAAATTATTACAGCTGAACAAATGTTAGAGCGTTTTTTATTCCCGCGTTCTCATCAATGGACGTACATTCATCGTTTATCTGGTGGAGAAAGAAGACGTTTATATTTACTGAGAGTGTTGATGGAAGAACCGAACGTGTTATTTTTGGATGAGCCAACAAACGATTTAGATACGGAAACATTAGGCGTATTAGAAGATTATCTCGAGCAATTCCCTGGTGTAGTTGTCACCGTATCCCACGATCGTTACTTTTTGGACCGGGTTGTCGATCATTTATTAGTTTTTGAAGGAAATGGAGTCATTTCTCGTTTCCAAGGCAGCTATTCTGAGTTTTTAGAAATAAAAAAGCAGCAAGAATTGGTCAAAGAAAAACCTGAAAAAAAACCACCACAAAAGAAAGAACGTCGCAAAAAATTATCCTATAAAGAGCAAAAAGAATGGGAAACAATCGAGGACCGAATTGCTGAACTAGAAGATAAACTGAAACAACTCGAACAAGAAATCGCTAAAGCTGGAAGCGACTTCGGCCGCATTCAAACTCTCTATAAAGAACAACAATCCGTTGAAGAAGAATTAGAAAAAGCACTTGAACGATGGGAAGAGCTGTCACTTTTAGTGGAAGAGATGGAATAAAAAAAGTCGTCGACCTCCAGTAGCGTCAAAACCCCGGGGGATCGACGACTTTTTCTAAATCAAAGAAAAACAAAGGAAATGAGAGAAATAAGAAGAAAAATACGTTTTTTACAAAATTTTATAATTCACGAAAATGAAAAAAGAGGAATTTTATTCAGAGTGGAGAATGTTATAATATCAACATTTTTTTGGGGTTCTTATCTTAACTATGAGGGATTGAAACATATTTCTTTCTATCAAATTTCTCAACTCCCAATAAGTTCTTATCTTAACTATGAGGGATTGAAACTTCTCTGGGATCGGCTTTGAATCTATGTGAAAGTGTTCTTATCTTAACTATGAGGGATTGAAACTGAAACGTTTGGTAGCTATGTCAGTGAAAATGGAAGTGTTCTTATCTTAACTATGAGGGATTGAAACGTTCTTTTTGGTACTTTACATTTAGGGCCTCGGCAAGTTCTTATCTTAACTATGAGGGATTGAAACCGAAAGTCGAATATGACGGTAAGATTTACAAAAGAACCGTTCTTATCTTAACTATGAGGGATTGAAACTTAAAATCAATCATCAACCTATCGCGACGATTAATAGTTCTTATCTTAACTATGAGGGATTGAAACCGCGGACAAGAGAAGGGAAAGCCTTCTCCTGTTTCGGTTCTTATCTTAACTATGAGGGATTGAAACAATTATACACGTTCAAAGAGGGAAAGTGGTTCACTGTTCTTATCTTAACTATGAGGGATTGAAACAAAGAAAAGAGGCAGAATGGTTATTGCTTATAATAGTTCTTATCTTAACTATGAGGGATTGAAACATTCGCGAGCATTGCCATTTTCTTGGACATAATAGGTTCTTATCTTAACTATGAGGGATTGAAACCGAAGCATCACAAAAAATGAGGTGAATCAATGGGTGTTCTTATCTTAACTATGAGGGATTGAAACTGGATTGTATTGTTGAACGTGAATTTGGGACAGAAACAGGTTCTTATCTTAACTATGAGGGATTGAAACACTTTGAATAGTTAATAATGAATGTTTTACCGTTTTTGTTCTTATCTTAACTATGAGGGATTGAAACTCCTCAATTGCTTCTTCAATTGCTTCTAATGTGTCTTTTGTTCTTATCTTAACTATGAGGGATTGAAACTAGATTTGTTCACGGATGACTACCGAAAACGAAAGAGTTCTTATCTTAACTATGAGGGATTGAAACTACGTGTTTGAGCCTACACTTTCGTTCGCGACCGCGTTCTTATCTTAACTATGAGGGATTGAAACAACTTCAATCCATCCCCATTCTAATTCACATAAAGATTGTTCTTATCTTAACTATGAGGGATTGAAACCGCAAAGTCGCGGCAGGCGGGAAGCGCGGCACATCGGGTTTTTATCTTAACTATGAGGGATTGAAACCTTCCTTAGTAGATTGAGCCATCTTCTCAAGACGGCGTTTTTATCTTAACTATGAGGGATTGAAACCGGTATAAGTCCGTTCGTGCCTTCGCAACACATGATTGTTTTTATCTTAACTATGAGGGATTGAAACTCTGGAACATATTTTCGGAAATCTCTTTCGTTTAGGTTTTTATCTTAACTATGAGGGATTGAAACCCAAGACAGATTAAACAAAATGCAGACGCAAAAATGTTTTTATCTTAACTATGAGGGATTGAAACCTCTCGCGGCTGAAAAACCGACACCGACGGCAATCGGGTTTTTATCTTAACTATGAGGGATTGAAACAACGACCCTCAACAAATACAATACTTCCGTTTTCAGTTTTTACCTTAACTATGAGGAATTGAAACTTGAAAATGAGTATGACCATGTGGTGTTTGTTTCACCGTTTTTATCTTAACTATGAGGAATTGAAACGGACTATCTAACATTTATACGCACTCCCTTTAACTTTTGTTTTTATCTTAACTATGAGGGATTGAAACATTCTTTCTAGAAGCTTCCGTTTTTCTTCCTCAAAGGAGTGAAACTATGTTCTAGACACGTGCTCAAACCTACTGAGAGAGTTCGTTTTTATCTTAACTAAGAGAGATTGAAACTACTTTCGAATACGTTCTTGAAGTTTTCGATTCTCTTTTTTATCTTGCTACGACGGATTAGAAAAAGAAGAAGTTTTCTTAGGAGAAGTTAAGATGACCATTTCTATTATTCTTGCAAGAGTACCCCAATATCGTCTGATTAATATAAAAAATAATGATGTTTGATTTTAATTAATCGTGGTCAACTTGTTAGCCACGAATTTTTATTAATAATTTTCAAATTTATTAAAAAAACTAATGTAGTGATAAAATGTTATTATTGGAAGAATTTTGTTTAATTTTGTAGAATATAATTGTGAGGTTGTTACTGTATTAAAAGGAGGTTTGAAAATGTCAGATGTTAAGATAAAGGACCATATATGGCTCTCATCTTTGTTTTATTATCTATATCCAATGTTTATTAAAAAACAAATAGTTAAAAATTCGGAAGATCCGTATTTACAGGTATTGAGGTATTTACATAATGATAATCAATTTTTTCGAAAGTATTTTTTGTCTATTGAAGATCAAGTAGATAAACTTCCTATTATCCATCTCTTTCTTGAAAATGCTTCAAAGCTTTGTACACAGGAACAAGGTGACTTCCATGAAATAAATGAATATCGCTTTCGACCATTACAATCTGTTTTTTCCCGATTGTTTAATCAAGATGGGGAAAACTCTTCTTATCCAATGAAACCTCTAAGCTTATCAAATTTATTACCATCTACTAAGTCAACTGGTGATTTATCAGAAAGTTTGTTTTCTTCTTTTTTAGAAGAGTTGAAAAAAATAAAGAATAAAGAACAGCTTTTTTATCTTTTTGAAAAATATTTTTGGGGAGTTGCTAGTTTTAAATCCTCAGACATTTCTTTATATGATGAAATGAAAACAACAGCTGCTATTGCTGTAACACTTTATAAACAATATGAAAAAGACCTTTTAAAGCTGGATGATTTAGAGAATCTAAATGATAAAAGTCACTTTCTATTAATACATGGAGATGTTTCTGGAATTCAAGATTTTATTTTTAATATTCCTTCCAAAGGTGCGGCAAAAAGTTTAAAAGGGCGCTCTGTATACATACAATTTCTATCAGATGTAATCGTGCGTTTTTTACTAGATAAATTAAAACTTGATTCAACCCATCTTCTATATAATGGCGGAGGGAATTTCTTTATCCTTAGTCCTTATTATCAACAAGATGTATTTGAAAAAGTACGAAAGGAAATTTTATACCATGTTCTTCATGGTCATGATGGAAAGGTTTATTTTGCTATTGATTGTGTTCCTGTTTCACTAGTGGATTTTAGAGATTTTTCAAGTGTATGGGAAAAAGTAAAAATGAAAACAAATCTACTCAAAAAAAGAAAGTGGAGTGAACTTGGACTTGAAGAACATTATTATCAAATTTTTGGGCCATTAGATGGTGGAATTGAGGAAAAGGAAGTATGTAAAGTTTGTCGTTCATTTGGTAGTAAAAGACCAATTCATCAGGAAACTTTTCAAGATCAGTCAGTTTCAATATGTACATTATGCAAAAGTTTTATTGAATTAACCAATCAGCTAAGAGATGCACAATATATCATTTATAGAAAAAAAGGCATAAGTCAGCAAGGTTATCAAACCTATCAAGATGTTTTCCATCATTTTGGATATGAAGTTAATTTCTATTCGCAGCCACCTAAGGCTTTACCTGACAGCTCGGAGCATTGGTATAAAATTAATGATACCAATTTTTTAGAGGATCATTGTTCTGGATTTCATTTTGGTGCATATCAGCTTCCAAAAGAAAAAGAAAGACAAATTACATTTGAAGAGTTATCGAAACGAGCAATCGTTGATGGATATGGGGATTCTAAGATAGCCCATCTAAAACTTGATGTTGATAACCTCGGAACGTTATTTAACCAAGGATTAGGTAATAGACGTTCCATTTCGAGGGTTTCCGTTTTAAGTAGAATGTTAGGGCTATATTTTGGTGGTTATATTAATCAATTAATTCAAGAAAACGAGTGGCAAGAAAAATTGTATGTCGTTTTCTCAGGTGGAGATGATACGTATATCATTGGTACTTGGAGAGATGTATTCCAATTTGCTGAAAAATTTTATCAACATTTTAGATTATTTACTGGACATAATCCATACGTAACTTTTTCAGCAGGAATTAATGTGTTTCCGTATCAATATCCATTAACTCGTGCTGCTGATCTTACGGAACATGCTTTAGATACAGCTAAAAAAATTAATCATTCTTCCCAATCCAATTTGCCTTCTAAAAAAAATAAAATTTCCTTTTTAGGTGAAGTGTTTAATTGGGAAGAATTTAAACAAATAAAAGAGCTTCAGGTTATTTTAACAAAATTAGTATGTAAGTATAATCGTAGTGTTTTGTTTAAAGTGAGTAAAAGTACGCTTGGGTTTAAACATATCTTAAAAGATTCAACAAAAGGGAAGTTTGAGCATGTTAAATTTTGGAGACTATCTTACTATCTAAGTGATATTAAAAAAGAATATGAAAATAGTAAAAAGAAAAATAAACCAATTTTTGAAGAAGACTATGTTCAACAATTAATAGATAAATATCGTCAAATTGTCATTCATAATCTTTTTCAATCAAAGGACAAAGAACAAATTCGTAAAATTTTAATCATACCGTCTGCAATAAAATGGGCGGAATTGGCGACTAGGAAGTTAGAAAAGGAGGAAGGCTAATGAGCCAAAAGATAAAAGGAATTATTAAATTTTTTGATATAAAGAAAAACTTTGGTGTCATCATAACAAATAATAAGAGTGAAATAAAATGTAAAAAAGAACACTTTATTGGACCACCAATAAATCAAAGCGGGGAAGAAATCTATTATGTTGTTACGAACAGTTCAAAAAGTGAGATTTCAGAAATAGAAAGTGTAATTGCACATTATTTTAAGCAAAATGTCTTGAATTTAGAAAACTGTAATTATGATGAATTTTGTGATAATGCTTGCGATTATGCAAAAAAGTTAAAAGACGGCGGTGTTACAACTTCTATGATTCGTAAAATCTATGATCAGATTATGAGATCTAAAAACATTATGGAAGTAAAACGGCTTCGTCCACAGTTTGCTTATATTGCAGGTCGTAATGCAGATAAGCCAAGAGTAGGAGAGTTAATGCATATTCTTGATTATTTAGCCAAAAGAGCTAAAACAAACGAAGAATGGAACACGCTTCATTTAAATTACATCAAGCAGTTTATGGAAGCGATTGTTGCTTATTTAAAATTTGTTGGTGACGATAAATAATACCGATTCGGGAGGTTATACAAAATGAGACTTTTAGGAAAATTAATTCTATCAGGTCATATTGAAGCTCTAACAGGGTTAGCTATTGGTGGTTCTAAAACAGATATCACAATCGGTGGAATTGATAACAACGTCATTAAAAACGCAGAAGGTGTTCCTTATATTCCAGGTTCTTCATTGAAAGGTAAACTCCGTAGTTTATTAGAAAAGCGTGAAGGTTTAAAAGAAGTATGTAGATGTGGTATGGATACATGTTTTATTTGTACAATTTTTGGTACAGGTTTGCCATCACAAAATAAGGAAATTAAAGCAGGTCCAACTCGATTATATGTTCGGGATTCGTTACTGAATGAGAAAACGAAAGAACAAATGGAAAAAAAAGAAGGGATATTCTCAGAGCTAGAACTATCTTATACAGAGGGGAAATGGGAAAATTCAATCAACCGCCTTACATCAAAAGCTTCTCATCCACGTCAGCAAGAACGTGTACCAGCTGGAAGCATATTTGATTTTAATATCATATATAACATTTTAACAGAAACAGATATTGATAACTTTAAATATGTCATTGCTACTATGCGGCTATTAGAGGATGATTATTTAGGCGGTAATGGTTCCCGTGGTTATGGAAGAGTCAAATTTACTGATTTAACGATTACATTAAAAACGGTAAGAGATTATGAAAATGGTAGCTCAGGAACTGAGATTTTTACTGGTTTATTAGAGGAATACGATAACGAAAAAGTTAGAGATAAAATAATAATAAATGAGGAAGATTCAGTATGAATATTACGCTATTGTTTCCTAAACACAGCACGAAATTTCGTTTTGGAGACGCAGGTGGAAAAATTAAAAAAAGCTTTTCTTCTGATCAGCTAGTCTCAGCTTTAATCAATAATGTTTCATTATTATATGGACAAAGGAAAGTGGATGAGTTCATTGATTTATTAACAAATGATGAAATTAAAGTTTCATCTTTGTTTTATGGAATACAGTTTTTATCCAAAACAAATGAAAACGATCAAGCAACTCTTTTATTTCTACCAAGACCGAATGTGGAATTTAAAAGTAGTTTACATCAAAAGAATTCTATGTCTTTTAAAGATATCAAAAAAATAAAGTACGTTTCTGTTAACCTATATAAAAAATTATCTGCATCTTGGGATGAAGAAAAGGAATTATGTGAGCTGGATTTTGATTCAGTTGTTATCATTGATAAAACATTTGCCGTTTTGCAAGAAGAACTGAACAGTATCAAAATGGATAAAAATGAGTTAAGTTCTATTAAAATTTGGCAGCATGCTATTAAACCTGGGGTGGAAGTAAATAGAATTCATCAGCAATCAGAAAACTTTTATTTCCATGAAGATTTAGAATTTCTTTTTTATGAAACTTCCCAATATATTGTTCGACCATTTATGTATTTCATTTATGAGGAAACATTGCCACCTTTTATAAAAGCAGCTATTCATTTACTAGTAGATGAAGGTATTGGTGGTGATAGATCATTAGGAAAAGGTTACTTTGAGAAAGTGGAGTTTATCCATCAGCCTTTAAAAATACCTAAAGAAGGAAAATTTTATATGAATCTATCCACTTATTTCCCTAAGAAGGAAGAAGTATGCCATTTATATTATTATGAACTAGAAAAAAGAAGTGGTTTTATTTATTCATTAGGTGGAAAGACAGTTCGCAAAAAAAGTACGATGGTCATTGGTGAAGGAAGTTTAGTTAAGGAACAAGTGAAGGGACAATTAGTGAATGTGACTCCTGAGGGATTTGATCATCCTATTTATCTATATGGAAAACCTATTCTCATTGGCTTTGGAGGAGAACAAAAATGAGTGGGTATTTAAAAGTTGGTTTACAAACGGTCACTCCTCTTCATATTGGGAACGGTGAAACATTGTCACCGTATAGTGATTATGTATTTGATGGAAAAAATGGAAAGATTTATATATTAGATCAACAAAAGGTAGAGAATGCTATAAATCAATTAGAAAATGCTGAAGATGTAATTGATGAATTTGTTTCGAGATTAATTTTCAATAACAACATAAACAATACTTATTCTATGAAACGTATTTTTGAAGAGTATGGAATCAATTATAAAGAGCTGGCAAGAACAACAATTGAAACAAATGCCAATATCAAAACGGAGGAAATACAAGAGTGCATAAAAAGTGGTGTCAGGCCTTATATACCTGGAAGTAGTATAAAGGGGGCCATTCGAACAGCATTATTATATATACATCGAAAAGAAGATGGATACTCTATTGATGATGCAGTTCGTGATGTTTTTGGAGACAAAAAACGAAATAATAAAAAATCGCCTAATGGAGAGGACTTATTTGGCCAATATGATCAAGATATAATGAAATTTTTACATATCTCAGACACCAATCCAATAACATCTAACGATATAGGCATTGCCAAAACCTTTCGCTTTGATTTAAAGAATAATACAACTACCATTCCGATAACAAAAGAGGTCATTAAAGAAAATAAAACATTGGAATTCCGTTTGCAATGTAAGGCAATAAGAGGTTACCACCAAATTAACCAACGTTATTCCTATTTATATGAGAATGGTAACCATCAAGGAGAACACACCATATTGCAAATGGTCAACCAGTTTTCAATTCATCTAATTGAAAGAGAATGGAAAACTTTAAAAAAAATGAACATATCTGAACTCAAGCCAATAACGAATTTATATGAAAAGCTATATACAAGTGCTAAACAATTTAGTAAGAATAAAAATGGTGCATTAATAAGACTTGGTAGTGGGAAAACATTTTTTGATAATACTATTTCAACACTTTTCTCTGAAGATGACTTAAAAGTGTTAAGAAAGAGACTAAAACTTGGAACCGGTCAACCTTTTCCTAAAACGAGATCACTTCTTGAAAATGGAAACATTTATGATTCAATTTTAGGGTGGGTGTATTTATATCCAATTAGGGAAAATTAAAATAAAGGCTACAATTTCAATAAACATTCTGATTTAAAAGTGCGATTAATTATAATTGTGTAAGTCAAAAAGTTGTTCAAAACTAAAATTCAATAAACGCTAAAGCAAGAGTTACAAGTAGTACATAAAGTTATAGAAAAACTCAAAAAATTACTATATTAATAGAAATATCGTGATTGTGAATATTTATCTTGAACAATAAGTTGGCTAACAAAACTTTTAGAAGAAGGGGATAAAGCTATTCTTCAAGGATAATTTGGAGTAACTTTTTCCTTTGCTTATTGGTTAAGAAAAAGGTTTTACAGTTTATTATGCTACTTCAAAAAGTCGAGTAGTAGAAGAAACTCAAGGAAACATAGCAATTCTAACTAAACGAGTATTTGAAAATGCTTGTTTCACGGAATCCAATTATTTAATACAATATAATAGTTTATGCCTAAAATAAAGGTAATTAATAAATGTATATAGAGGCAATCAAGTCGTCGACCTCCAATAGCGCTAAAAGTCCGGGGGATCGACGACTTTTTCAAAATCAAAGAAAAACAAAGAAAATGAGAGAAATAATAAGAAAATAACTGTTTTTACTAAACCTGATAATTTGATGAAAATATAAAACAGGAATTAAAATGAAAATGGAGAATGTTATAATATCAGCAATTTTTTTGGGGTTTTTATCTTAACTATGAGGAATTGAAACTTATCAATTAGCATTTTACTTTTTCGAAAGAATCAGTTTTTATCTTAACTATGAGGAATTGAAACCATAGTACATCTAAAGCACCATAAAAAGTGGTATTTAGTTTTTATCTTAACTATGAGGAATTGAAACATATAAGCACTAAAATAATACCTATGCCCGGACACAGTTTTTATCTTAACTATGAGGAATTGAAACTTTTGTTTTTGCGGTGTATTCTGTTGCGGTGGTGTGTTTTTATCTTAACTATGAGGAATTGAAACATATGTCAATCAAAATGAAAGCTCATTACTTGATCAGTTTTTATCTTAACTATGAGGAATTGAAACAACAGGTCCGGCCGTGTGTTGCCGTGGCGCAACCCGTTTTTATCTTAACTATGAGGAATTGAAACCGCAAAATTTTATCTTCTACATAAAACTCATGTATGTTTTTATCTTAACTATGAGGAATTGAAACAGATAATATATAGTTAAACTTGATCCAAGAACTTTTGTTTTTATCTTAACTATGAGGAATTGAAACTTCCTCCCCTAGCGTTATAAGTCTTGGCACGGTATTGTTTTTATCTTAACTATGAGGAATTGAAACATGATAAAGTCAATCTTCTCTTTCATTTCCTCAAGTTTTTATCTTAACTATGAGGAATTGAAACGTGACGTATTTTTTCATCATATCGGTTAGATTTAATAGTTCTTATATTATAACTATAAAAAATAAAAGAATATCGTGATAAAAAAGGTTCAGCGGTGTTGAAAACTACTTTTCAAATTTCATTGCATATGATTCTATTTATCCTTTTTATTATTTGAAGTTGTATAAATTTTACTAAACTGTTATTGAATATTGTTAATGTAATAATTTACTATTATGATAGGTATAATTTATCCTAATAGAAAGGAGAAAAATAGTATTAATGTATCAGACGGTTGTCATTACGTGTGGTGTGTCTTTATTTACTGGTAAGAATAATATTTTCTCGAATTCTAGGCAAGATATCCCAAAGTTTCCGGTTTCCTTACAAGAAAAGAATTTAGGAAAAGATACTCGTGAAAAAATTGACCAATGGCTCCATGATGTTAAGCCACTTTTTGAAGAGATGAAAGATAAGCAGAGTAAAATTAGTGCAGAATACTCAACGGTTTATCAGTTGAAAAAACAAAGAAAACTAGTAGAGCGCCCGTTAATTATTCTTTTTTTCACCAATACAGCGGGTGGCTATGCGGCAGAAAAAATCTTGAAAGAAGTATTAGAGGAGCATTTTAATGCGATTGTGAATGTCTTTTTTGTAGATATAAATGTGGACCATCCTCAAACATTAAATCGAGATGTTGGTGACTATATGCAAAAGCTGGCCGAGTCATTAGAAGCAGGAGAACCAACTACAACTTGTTTTGCTCCAATTGGTGGATACAAAGTGATGACTTCCTTCGGTTATATTGTTGGGTCGTTTTTAGGTTATCCAACGGCTTATTTACATGAAGATAATCAAATTTTTCACCAAATCCCTCCAGTTCCGATACAAATGGACCTCGATTTGATTCAACAGTATTCTTCGCTCCTAAGAAAATGTCAAGCTGATTACATTGATTTTGAGTCACTTTCCTATCAGGAGCAAAACTTTGTCCGCAAGTTTCATTCCTTATTTACTTTAGAAGAAGGAATGGTTTGTCTAAATCCTTTTGGGTGCTTTATGTTAGAGCGTACTAAATATAGTTATTTACTTCAGACTAAGTATTTTGTATCAAAGCAAGTACAGAACTTTATTGAAAAGTCAAGACATCAATCATTATTTATTACACAACAAATGCGGGAGCTTGTTAAAAAATTAAAAACGGGTGAAGGGCGTTTAAGTGAGCTACAACATGAAATGGAGTTTAAGGGAATTAATCAGCAATTAACAAAATTTCACTTATATAAAGGAGCAAGTAATGGTCAAACTGCCTTTCGTTTAGCATACAAATATGATGAATCCAATGATATTTTGTATGCAAATTATTTATGGTTAGATCATGATCGTTATGAGCGAGAAGCAGCACAAGGAAAGGGATTATATGAAGAGGTGTCTTCCTTTACAGATATGACGGAAGAAGCCATTCAATTAAAGGGGTGATTCGTTATGTCTCGACATGTTCTTTTCTCATTTTTAGGTTTAGGATCGTATTTACCTTGCTATTATACGTTTGAAGGGAAAAAAGCGAGCTTCTCTAGATTTACCCAAACAGCTATTTACGAGCTGATGAAAAAAGATCATAAGCTAGATGTTGTCGTATTTTTAACTAAAGAAGCTAAAGAAAAGAACTGGTTTGATAGTAAAGATAAAGAAGGAAATATGCAAGAAGGATTAAAAAATGCCTTTCAACGTATTGCACCAGAAGCCAATTTAAAACTAATTGAAATTCGTAGTGGACAAGATGAAATGGCCAACTGGGAATTATTCGATGCTATTATCAATGAAGTAAAAGAGGAAGATACGATTTATTTCGATATAACACATAGTTTCCGGTCTATACCCTTACTTACTTTGATTGTATTAAATTATGTCCGTTTAGTTAAGAAAGCTAAAATTGGAAAACTTGTATATGGGTGGTTTGAATCACTTGGTACTCCTCAAGATGTAAAAAAGATGAAAGAAGAAGAACGGTTAGCCCCTATTGTAGATATGACCAATATGATATCTTTGTTAGATTGGACAAATGGTGTAGATCAATTTATGAATACAGGTGATGCATCCCTTATTCAAAAGTTAACAAATAGTCAAATGGGATTCATTATGTCCAAAAAAGAAAATACGCATGAAAAGAAAGGGGCTATGACTCTTAATAAACTAGCTAAACATCTTGAAAAAGTTGGTAAAGCAATGCAAACTTGTCGAAGCTTACAAATTTCAGATGAAATATTACATCTCAAACAATTAATAAATGAAGCAAAACAATTTGAAACATCAGCTATTAAACCTATTATCCCTCTAATTGATCAATTTGAAGAGAAATATAAGTCATTCACCCATAGTGGCATTTCTGATTATTTCGAAATGGCAAGGTGGTGTTATGAGCATGGGTGGATTCAGCCAGCTTATACACTATTACAAGAAAATGTCATAACCGTTATATGTGAAGTATGTGAGGTTAGTCCGACTGATAAAAATAAGCGAACAGATATTAGTTCAGCCATTCGAATTCTTCTTGAAGGTATTGAAGAGCAAAGATGGAGAGTGAACGATACAGAATTTGTTAAACGTGTTTTAAAAATACTAGAACCTTATCGTAGCTTGTTAAGCCCAATGAACACTATTACGGATTACCGTAATGATTTAAACCATGCTGGTACGAACAAGGAGCAAAGAAAACCAGAAAAATTTGAAAGTAATTTTAAAGAACTACTTGATAAGTTCATTCCATTTTATGATGCAATGGATGAATTATTAAAAGAAAAGGCGTAAAAAAGGTGTTACATGTGAGTTTAATGGACACAAAGATTACTCTACTTTGAATCAAATGAAAAGTCGTCGACCTCCAGTAGCGTCAAAACCCCGGGGGATCGACGACTTTTTCAAATTCAAAGAAAAACAAAGAAAATGAGAGGAATAATGAGAAAATAGCTATTTTTACAAAATCTGATAATTTGATAAAAATATAAAAGAGGAATTAAAATAAAAATGAAGAATGTTATAATATCAACAATTTTTTGGGGTTTTTATCTTAACTATGAGGAATTGAAACATGGTCGGTAATAGGAACATTCTTCACATAAGCCTTTCGTTTTTATCTTAACTATGAGGAATTGAAACCACGCAAGAAAGAACGGTAAAAAGATGTGTGTCGAGTTTTTATCTTAACTATGAGGAATTGAAACTGACTTTTTCTTTGTGCTTTTCAATAACGGTTTTCTGTTTTTATCTTAACTATGAGGAATTGAAACGAGATAATTCGAACGAGATTTCCTTCAGTACATTGGGCAGGTTTTTATCTTAACTATGAGGAATTGAAACGTTAAAAAGCTAGACGCGATGTTACAGGATGGAATGAGTTTTTATCTTAACTATGAGGAATTGAAACTTGCGATTGGACTCACTTTGTTAGAAAACCGCTTCGCGTTTTTATCTTAACTATGAGGAATTGAAACCGTTGCCTTCGTTTTCGGGGTTGCCGTCCTCGCTAAAAGTTTTTATCTTAACTATGAGGAATTGAAACTATCGTCAAAACTCGAAGCCGACCCCGTCATTGTTCCGAGTTTTTATCTTAACTATGAGGAATTGAAACTCGCTAACAGTCAAATATACTTTCTTTTCATCCTTGTTTTTATCTTAACTATGAGGAATTGAAACCAGTAAGTGTTTTTGTACCGGAATCAACCGCAGTTACGTTTTTATCTTAACTATGAGGAATTGAAACACCAAAAAGGAAATTGAGGAACGAAAAGCAGGAGAAGGTTTTTATCTTAACTATGAGGAATTGAAACCTTTGAATTTTGGTCTTTCTTTTTCTTTCTGATGTCCGTTTTTATCTTAACTATGAGGAATTGAAACAATGCTCACATTCACTATAAGTGTTTCTAGTATCTTGTTTTTATCTTAACTATGAGGAATTGAAACACCCCGTAAAGGAGAGAAGAAATGAGCTTATTTAACGTTTTTATCTTAACTATGAGGAATTGAAACTGGACTTTTTATACTCCACACCAAGGCGGTCTAATTGTTTTTATCTTAACTATGAGGAATTGAAACAGGTCAATCGTGACAAGGGCAAGGTCGACCTCTTTTGCGTTTTTATCTTAACTATGAGGAATTGAAACAAAGTACCCCCATAAGGTACATTATAGGATACTTTGTTTTTATCTTAACTATGAGGAATTGAAACCCGCGTCCACTCTCGCCCATGATTCCGTAAACGTCGTTTTTATCTTAACTATGAGGAATTGAAACAGGTTTATCGTGGCGTAACTTGGGACGATAAGAACGTTTTTATCTTAACTATGAGGAATTGAAACTATCTATCGGCATGCTTTGCGCCGACTAAATATACGTTTTTATCTTAACTATGAGGAATTGAAACCGTGAGGAGACAGATACATAAAGCATACCTGGTGTACGCGTTTTTATCTTAACTATGAGGAATTGAAACAGAAATGGTTTGAACATCATGATAATGTAACGGTTATGTTTTTATCTTAACTATGAGGAATTGAAACACAGTTTATGTATTTCTTGCTCGTAGTGATGTACTGTTTTTATCTTAACTATGAGGAATTGAAACTTGGAACTACTCACGAAAACGAAGGAAACGGCCGAAAACGTTTTTATCTTAACTATGAGGAATTGAAACTGATTATCAAAAACGTTCAATTTTGATAAAAAATCAAGTTTTTATCTTAACTATGAGGAATTGAAACATCAGTTCCCTAGCTACTCTTTGATAGTGCCCCTGCAAGTTTTTATCTTAACTATGAGGAATTGAAACACCCCGTAAAGGAGAGAAGAAATGAGCTTATTTAACGTTTTTATCTTAACTATGAGGAATTGAAACACAATTTCATTTCTAATGATTTCATCAGGTATTTGGTTTTATCTTAACTATGAGGAATTGAAACGTGTCGCCCATGATGGAAACGCTGAATTCCGACTCGTTGTTTTTATCTTAACTATGAGGAATGAAAACTGAACACAAATCGTTAGATGAAGTATTGGTTGAAAAATTTGTTTTTTATGTAAAAATTTTAAAAAATAGGAGGATTTTATCGAAGGTTGTTGAATTTACATATTTGGGTAGGAAATTCTTCCTAATTATGGTTTAAATGGGGTGAATGGTTTGATTGAATCTATTGCCCGGTTAGGCAAGTATGCGTTGGAAATCGAAAATAAAAGTGCAATAGAGCAGTTAATTGAAAACCCAGCTTATCCTTATTGCTTTTTCATTTTACTAGATGAACACGGTGTTCAAATTCTTTATAAAGGAATTGACTATGAAGAAGTTTCTATTGATTATAAAAAATATTTATTTCGTTCGGGCTCTTCAAGAGGTGCAAATTTTTCCCCAACTGCTAAGGTAACCACATTAAGTAATACTTTTGAGCAAAAAGTTTTAGGATGGTTCAAAAGTATCATTAAAGACAAAAAGGCACCCCATACAGACAAATTTAAGAAAATGTATGATTTGTTATTAAAACAAAAAGAAACAATTATATCTGACCTCAAACAGAAAATAGATTCGCTTCAAGCAAACATTCTGCTTTCAATAAAATATAATGATGCCTACCTTTATAACTCACCCATATTCACAGAAGCCTTTTCCTATTTAGTCCATAAAAAAGATTTTGAGGTGTCAGAATCAGATCAAATATGTTCCGTTTGTAATCAAAAAAAGTCAAAAGTTATTGGTAAAATGTCTGTCTTTAAATTTTATACACTTGATAAACCAGGATTTATCACAGGTGGTTTTCAAGAAGATCAGGCATGGCGGAACTACCCCGTTTGTATTGAGTGTAAAACACTTGTAGAAGCTGGACGCCAATTTGTAGAAGATAAATTACAATATAAATTTTATGGTCTACCTTATTTAGTAATCCCTTCCATTCTCTTAGAGATGGAGGAAAATGAAGAAATTTTTGATATTTTAGCTAATCAAAAGAAGCACATTCAATTATCCAAAGAACATGGAAACTCTCTTATGACGGATGAAGGAGATCTATTAGAGGTTTTATCCGAACAAAAAAACACGATGGCCTTCCACTTATTATTTTTGCAAAAGCAACAAAGTGCCGAGCGAATTTTACTCATTATTGAAGACGTTCTCCCATCACGATTACGCAGGTTATTTGAAGCAAAAAGTGAAATTGAGAAAACAATTTTATATCGAAAAGATCAACAAGAACCTGGACACTTCCATTTAGGTTTTTTCCGAACTTTTTTCTCAAAATCTGATGATGGGAAGCGGAATTATGACTTAAATAAATATTTTCTAACCATTGTTGAATCCATTTTTAAAAACAAACCGTTACGATTTGAATTCTTACTGAAATTTATGATGAAAGAGATTCGAAAGAGCTTTGTTCAGCAAAATGAAGAAGCATTTTATTGGAAGATCAAGCAAGCCATGGCTTGTATTATGTTCCTCGAAAAAATAGGTGTCTTGAATATGAAGGGAGGGCCAAAAGCAATGAGTAAGTTTGATTCTTTATTTGAAGAATTTAGTCAACAATTGAATACAAACGAGAAAAAAGCCATATTTTTATTAGGAACTCTAACCCAAATTTTGCTAGAAATTCAACAAAAAGAAAGAGGGTCTAAACCATTTATGAAGCAATTAATGGGACTCAAAATGGATGAAGGAACAATTAAAGCTTTACTTCCTAAAGTCATTAACAAACTAGAAGAATATGAAGCTTATACGAAATCTAGAAGATTACTAGCAGAAGAAATATCCTTATTATTTATGAAATCAAACGGTCAATGGAAAATATCTGTTGATCAGCTCAATTATTACTTTGTGTGTGGAATGAGCTTAGCCCCAAAAGTAAAGGATATTTTATACGAAAAAGAGGAGGTTTCGGTCAATGCTTAAGAACCGCTCTGAAATTTTATTTCTATATGATGTGCAATGGATTAATCCAAACGGTGATCCAGTTGATGAAAATAAACCACGAATTGATGAAGAAACAGGTCGTAATATTGTAACGGATGTTCGTTTAAAACGAACAGTTCGAGATTTTTTACATCAATATAAAGAAAAAGAAATTTTTATACGGGAAATTGCTGATGAAAATGATTATATACAAGATGCAAAGCAACGAGCAGAAGACTTTTTAGTTGAAAATGGAGAAAAAGTGAAAAAATCAGATGTCACACTAGCAAAAATGAAGGAAATCATAAATGAACAAGTTCTTTCTTCTTGTATCGATGTTCGATTATTTGGAGTAACACTTCCAATTGAGAAAAGTAATAAAGAGAAAAGTTCGATTACTCATACTGGTCCGGTTCAATTTAAGATGGGGCAATCCTTACATTCTGTCAAACTAGAATATATTAAAGGAACGGGTGCTTTTGCGTCAGGTAGCAATTCATCTCAAAAAACGTTTAGAGAAGAATATGTAGTACCTTATTCTATCATTTCATTTTATGGAATTGTTAACGAAGAAGCCGCAAAATCAACAAAACTAACAGAAGAAGATGTTCAGTTACTTCTTGAAGGTATGTGGAATGGTACGAAAAGTTTAATTTCTCGTTCTAAAGTGGGACAAGTTCCAAGAATGCTTATGAACGTCGTTTATAAAGAGAAACATTTTCAAATTGGCGAATTAGATAAATATTTGAAACTTCATTCTGAAAAAGTAGATGAGGAACTCCGTGATGTACAAGATTTTGTTATTGATGTTGAGCCTCTGATCAATATATTAACAAAGCATCAAAATAAAATTGAACGTATCGAATTTGCAGTTGATGAACGTTTACAATTGTCTTCTGATCTCGTTCAAGAATTAAAGAGTCATGGACTTAATGTGAAAGAGTTATCATTTTAAGGGTGAAGAAAATGAAAGTTCTTGTTTTTGATATATGGGCTGATTATGGTCACTTTCGTAAATATTTTACAACATCTTCACCACTTACTTATTCTATTATACCTCCTACGGCCATGTATGGAATTTTAGGTGCTATACTTGGTCTTTCAAAGGAAGATAATCAATATTTACAAAAGTTAAATGTAAATACAGTGAAATATGCTTTACAAATAGTCAAACCTATTAAAAAGGTTCGTTTTGGAATGAATTATATTAATACAAAAGGGAAAGTTTGGATACCAAAACAAAGAAGAGAAGGGGCAAGAACACAAATTAGAACCGAATTTTTAAAGGACCCTTATTATCGTTGTTATATTCATTTAACAGATGACGAATTATTTGACCATTTAATTCATTATGTAAAAGAACACAAATCTGTCTATTCGATCTCATTAGGTTTAAGTGAATGTCTAGCCAATATGCAATATGTTAAAGTTGACAATTACAAGCAATGTTCCCTTCCAGAACATACAAATATTTTAACAGCTATACCTAGTTCAAGGGTTGAATCAAGTAGTCTATCAATAGAAGAAGGAAAAACATATATGAAAGAAAGAGTTGCTACTACAATGGACAATCAACGCATTGTTTCTAATTATGAGGAGGTCATATTTGAAATCAATGGTCAACCAATTTTAGCAAGTGTTGACCAATGTTATCGAAATGAAACGAATGAACATATTGTATTTATGAACTAATATTTAAAAAGCACGTTTAAAAGGGAACGTGCTTTTCTTTTCATTGGAGGGAAGAAGATGGAGAGGTTACTTTCTCATCCAAGCTATCCTTTAGAATTACACATTCATGGAGTTTTAAAGCAAATTGAACACTTCTATGAAGAGAAAGATTTAGCTTTTGATCAGACAGAAGAGTTAAAGAAGATATCGAAATTAATCGGAATTTTTCATGATATCGGGAAAGCAACGAATTATTTTCAAACCTATATACGTGATGTTGAAAATTATCAAATTTCAACTCATTTAAAGAATCATAGTTTACTATCTGCCTTTTTGCTTTATTCATATATAAAAAATGAAATAAATCTTCCATTATCTGATGAACGCTTACTACTTATTTCGTTTCTTGTTGTAAAAAGACATCACGGTAATCTTATGAATTGGATGGAAGAATTTAAGCAATTTCATGACGAAGTGAAAGAACAATTAACGAAACAGATTGAATCCATTGACTTTGAATTGTTAAATATTACTTTTCGAAAATTTCCCTACTATCAAACTTTAACGAAAGAAAAATGTTTGGCTTGGATCGAAGCACTTTTTAAGGAAGCTAGAAAGATACGTAGAAAAGTAATGAAATACAATCGAAATGAAGATTCTTTATCCATCTATTTTCAATTTTTGTTTTTGTTTTCGATTCTTATTGATGCAGATAAATCAGAAGTAGGTATTTTACAGAAAAGCTCTTTCCCGAAAAGAAAGGAATTTTCCAATCAATTAGTAAAAGTGTTTAAAGATAATCAACAATGGCAAGATAGTAAGCTAAACAAGTTACGAGAAAAGGCGTTTCAAGAAGTTGATCAATACGAAATCGATTTAGACAAGCATTTTTATTCCCTTCAATTACCTACAGGACTAGGTAAAACGTTAACATCCTTACAATTTGGATTAAATTTAAGAAAAAAGATTGCAGAGAAAACGGGGATTAAACCAAGGGTTATATATAGTTTGCCATTCTTAAGTGTTATTGATCAAACGGAACAGGTTCTCCGGTCTATTTTTAAAGAAAATCATATTAAGGTGGATCAATCATTATTACTGGCACATCATCATTTATCGGACCTTCAATATTCGACATTCGATAAAGAAAACTATCAAACTTATGATTATAATGCTGCTAAGTTATTAATCGAAGGATGGAATTCAGAAATTATTTTAACCACCTTTGTTCAATTATTTCAAACTATTTTTTCGAATCAAAATAAAGCTTTAAGGAAGTTTCATCGCTTAGCGAATTCAATCATCATTATTGATGAAGTTCAAGCCATTCCTCATAAATATTGGCTTGTAACTCGAGAAACTATGAAGTGCTTGGCACGATATTTAGGATGTTATTTTGTGTTTAGTTCTGCAACGACACCAGCCATCTTCCCAAAAGATGAAATGAAGTCATTAGTAAACCCAGAAAGTTACTATCAAGTTCTTTCACGTGTTGAATTATACTCAACTTTAGAATCAAGGACGATTGATGAATTTATTGATTTACTAGATTTAGAAGGAAATACAACTTATTTATTCATTCTTAACACAATCGGTTCGGCTAAGGAGTTTTATGAAAAAATAACAGAAATCGTATCTACAGAAGAGGTTACCTTTTTATCAACTCATATTCCTCCGATTGAGCGTCTTCAGAGAATTCAAGATATTAAGAACAAAAAGTATCGCATAGTTGTCAGTACTCAGCTTGTAGAAGCTGGGGTTGATATTGATTTTGATGTTGTATACAGGGACTTAGCTCCACTAGATTCCATTCATCAGGCAGCAGGTAGATGCAATCGACACGGGCTTCGAGAAGGAAAAGTGCACGTTGTTCAATTAACGGATGGAAGGAGAAGTTATGCTTCTTATATTTATGATGCCATTAGACTTAATGTAACGAAGGATCTTTTAATGGAAAAGCCAAAGATGAATGAAAAAGAATTTTTTATGTATATTGAAAAATACTTTGAAAAGTTGTCTGAGAAAATTGCAAATAAAGAATCTGTTGCATTATTAAATGGCATGAAAACTTTGTATTTCGATGGTAATGTTGAGTCTGATCGAATACCTGTTTCACATTTTCGGCTTATTCAGGAAAGTAATGAACGGATGGAAGTATTTATTGAATTAAATAATGATGCAAAAAAAGTTTTCCAACAATTTGAAGGAATATTAGAAATTCAAGATCGATGGGAGCAACAAGAAGCTTTTGCAGATATCAAATCAACTTTTCAAAAATTCGTGGTTTCGATCCCGATAAAAGTCGATCATAAACCTCCAATTCGAAATGGAATTGGGTATGTGTCAAAGGATCAGCTACATGATTTTTATGACCCTATTTTAGGCTATAAAACAAACAGTATAGGATTAATTTGGTAGGTGAAATGATGAACTATGAAATGCCGATAACAGGTACATTAATTTGGTACTACTATATTTGCAAAAGAGAAGTTTGGTTAATGGTTCACCAAATAGCGGCCGATCAGGAACATGAAGATTTAGATTACGGACGATTTATTTCTGAAAATAGATATAGCCGAAATAAAAAGGAAATATCGATTGGTCATATCGTTGTCGATCGAATGAGAACAGAAAATGGACAATTAATCGTCGGAGAAGTCAAAAAGTCTTCTAAGTTTATGAAAAGTGCCAAAATGCAGTTACTATTTTATTTAGATAACTTGCGAAAGATGGGGATAGAAGCTAAGGGAGAATTATTATTTCCGGAAGAACGAAAAAAGGAAATTGTTGAGTGGAATGAAGAACAGAAAGAAGAGCTAGAAAGAGCCGTAGAAGATATACGAAAGATAGCTAGACTTCCAGTTCCACCAAAGCCTGAGAAGATTTCCTTTTGTCGAAAGTGTGCGTATAAAGAATATTGTTGGGCGGAGGGGTAAGAGGGTGAAAAAAACATTATATATCTTTCAAAATGGTGAATTACGCAGAAAAGATAATAGTCTATATTTTGAAACAGAAGGTAGGAGAAAGTTTATACCTGTTGAGAACACCAATGATATTTATATTTTCGGTGAAGTGGATGTAACAAAAAGGTTCCTGGAGTTTGCTTCTCAAAAAGAATTAATCATTCATTATTTTAACCATTATGGATATTACATCGGATCCTTTTATTCACGGGAGCATTTAAACGCAGGGCATGTAATTTTAAAACAAGCTGAACATTATATTGATTACGAGAAAAGAGTAATTTTAGCCAGAACCTTTATAGAAGGATCTTTACAACAAATGTACCGTGTATTGAAATATTATCAATCCCGAGTGTCAAATGGTGAATTATTAAGAAATGTTATTGAGGATATTCAACATGAAAGGAAACGTTTACTGGATGCTCAATCTGTTGAAGAATTGATGGCCAGTGAAGGACATATGAGAGAGAAGTATTATTCAACTTTTGATGCAATTCTAAATAATCGAGACTTTATTTTTGAAAAGAGGACAAAAAGGCCACCACATAATCGCTTAAATGCTTTGATTAGTTTTGGAAATTCAATTGTTTATACAATGGTATTAAGTGAGATTTATAAAACATATTTAGACCCGAGAATTGGATATTTACATGCGACCAACTTTAGAAGGTTTTCTTTAAACTTAGATATTGCTGAAATTTTTAAACCGATCATTGTTGATCGTTTAATTTTCACGCTTATCAATAAAAAAATGTTATCTAAAAAACATTTTGAAAAAATGACAGATGGAATATTACTTTCAGAAGAAGGAAGAAGATTATTTGTTAGTGAACTAGAAAAAAAGATGCAAACAACGATCCAACATCGCCATCTTGGAAAATCTGTGTCATATCGCCGGTTAATCCGACTGGAATTATATAAATTACAAAAACATATTCTTGGCGAAGCATCCTATCAACCGTATTCAGCTAAATGGTAGGTGATTTCTGATGTTTGTGATTTTAGTTTATGACTTTAATGAGAGAAGGGTTGGAAAAGCATTAAAGATTGCACGAAAGTATTTACATTGGGTTCAAAACTCTGTATTTGAGGGTGAAATAACACAAGCTAATTTTAAAAAATTAAAATATGAATTAAAATCGATTATGAATGAAGATGAAGATTCAGTGATTTTTTATACGTTTCGTTCGCAAAAGTATTCGAAAAGGGAAAAGTATGGATTGAAAAAAGGTGGAGATGAATTTATTTTATGATAGGAGATTCGGTATGAGACTAACAGTACAATTTCAAACTATTCATGAACCCTTGATTTTACCATTAAATTATCAAGAGTGTCTTCAAGGCTTTTTATATCGCTCTTTAAAGGACCCATCATTTTCGTCATTTTTACATGACAAAGGTTTTCAGAAAGGCAAGAGGTCATTTAAACTTTTTACATTTAGCCGCTTATTTGGTGAACATACAATAAATAGGCAAGAGAAAACAATTAAGTATCACCAAACGATTACATGGCATATAGGATCGGTTATGCCAAAGCTTATTCAAATGCTGGGTGAGTACTTTTTACTGCATGGGGAAGAAATTGTTTTAAATGGTCAACCTCTTCAAATTGTGAAGATAGAAGTAGACAATGTTGAGATTAACGAGAAGTCTTATGTTATTGAAATGTTATCTCCAATAACAGTATATAGTACATATGAACAAACTGATGGTACCAAAAAAACCCACTTTTTTTCTCCTTATGATGAGGTATTTTCGACAATGGTTGAGAACAATTTTTGTAATAAATACGAAGCGTTTTATGGTAAAAAGCCAACTACACGATTAACTTTAACGCCAATTGAAATTAAACCTAATTATAAAGTGGTCACAACTTTTAAGGGATTTCGCATCACAGCATGGCAGGGAAGGTTCCAACTCACTTCATCTCCTGAACAAATCCAATTTGTCTATGGTTCTGGATTAGGCAGTCGAAACTCACAAGGCTTTGGTATGTTTCGAATTATAGAATAGGTAAAAAAGTCGTCGACCTCCAATAGCGCTAAAAGTCCGAGGGATCGACGACTTTTTTTAAATCAAAGAAAAACAAAGAAAATAAGAGAAATAAGAAGAAAAATAAGGTTTATGCAAAATCTTATATTTTGTTAAAATGAAAAAAGAGGAATTTTATTCCGAATGGAGAATGTTATATTATCAACATTTTTTTGGGTTTTTATCTTAACTATGAGGGATTGAAACACAAAATAGTAGAGATTAATTGTACCTACAACAAAGTTTTTATCTTAACTATGAGGGATTGAAACGATTACTTTACCGGCGGTTTAGCGGGTTGGTATAGCGTTTTTATCTTAACTATGAGGGATTGAAACTTTCAATTTCTTCAGTCCCTAATTCGTAAGCATAAAGTTTTTATCTTAACTATGAGGGATTGAAACAAGTTCATATGGTTCATATTCACACCCCTCAATTGTGTTTTTATCTTAACTATGAGGGATTGAAACAGTAACACCTCATTTATTTGAATTATTTAAATTCTAGTTTTTATCTTAACTATGAGGGATTGAAACTGGAAAGAATATTTTCTTCCCAATCTTCTTTCGAGTTTTTATCTTAACTATGAGGGATTGAAACGGTTTTTCCCATCTCCTGTTTTACGCGCTTCTTTACTGTTTTTATCTTAACTATGAGGGATTGAAACATTGAAGCAAGATATTTTTCGGTTCTTTCGTCTGGTGTTTTTATCTTAACTATGAGGGATTGAAACCAAGGTCATTAGCACCTAATGGTATACTATCCACGTTTTTATCTTAACTATGAGGGATTGAAACTTTCACAGCTTCCAACGAAATTACGAAATGAACACGGTTTTTATCTTAACTATGAGGGATTGAAACCGTCTCCACCAGAAGTTGCTTTTTGTTTTTCTTCTGTTTTTATCTTAACTATGAGGGATTGAAACAAGGTATTCTCCAATTCGTTTCGATAATGTGTAGCGGTTTTTATCTTAACTATGAGGGATTGAAACCAAGAGAATTTACAAGGCGGTGGAGTGCAACAATTCCTAGTTTTTATCTTAACTATGAGGGATTGAAACTCGAGGTGATTGTAAACATCATCTGGCATCAAATTGTTTTTATCTTAACTATGAGGGATTGAAACAAAAGATCGCATCCAATACAACCACTAGAACCATCAGAAGTTTTTATCTTAACTATGAGGGATTGAAACGATTTATGCAACATCATTTTGTCATAGTTTTCTTCAGTTTTTATCTTAACTATGAGGGATTGAAACCTAGTTAACGCAATATCATCAGCAAAGAATGTTGACGTTCTTATCTTAACTATGAGGAATTAAATCAAAAATGTTGCTGGGACATCCATTGCAGGTGTCGTATTGTTATTATTTTATTTTTAGGAATTTAAGGAAAATAAAACTTATTAATCGTTACTTCTAAAAAAGTTTGTGCTATATGCTTAATTGTTTTCTTATATTTACATAAATAAAAAATCGAGAACGTTGTTCAATCAACATTCTCGATTTTTGCATTTATATATCTAAATTGATTAAGTTCATATTGTCCATGATTATTGATCCTTCATCTGCACTTTGACATTCGGCATGTTGAGCTTTTCTTTTGCCGCGTCTGCAAGTGTTTTTTCTTTTTCAATCTCAATGCTTCGGTATTGGATATTGTTTGGGTCAAGTCCGTTTCCAAGCGATCCGTAAACGTTTGCCTTTTTCGGTTCGATGAGTTCTTTTTGTTGATAATAGACACGTGGTGTTTTCCACAAAGCAATGAGGGCTTTTCCCATCGGCATTTCGTGGTAACGTTCAGGCCACATTTCTTTAATGTGTTTTTTCACCAGTGGGTAATATTTTGGACTCATCGTTGGAAAAATATGATGTTCTGTATGGTACGAGAAATTAAAGTGCAACACATCCACCCATTTCGGTACAGTAACCGATAAGCTGTTCGCTAATGGATCATTAACTGGAACAATTGGATTTAATCGATGATTGGTGGAAATGTAGCTCATGACGATGACATTCGCGATCAGTAATGGCAATAAAAAGGCAAAAAACCATTTTTCAAAACCCATGACAAACAATAAGGAAATCCAAACTGCCCATGGAAAAAGAAATTGCCCTAAAACAATCTTTCGGTTTTTTGGATTAAAGTCTTTTATAAAATGGAGAAGCATTTTCGTTGAGTGAGCTGTAAAGGTCACAGACAATCCACAAAAAGCAATAAATGAACGAATTGGGAACGGGATTTTATATACCCAACGTAAAAATCGGCTTTTTTTCAGCTTTTCAAGTGTCGGCCAGGCATCAGGATCGAGCTCTTCATGCTGTGTGTGTACATGGTGATTGATGTTGTGCCATTTAATCCAAAGCTTTGGCCCGGTACATAATGGGAAAAAGGCAATCGCTCCAAGAAAATCCCTTAACCAACCCTTTTTAACCACGGTTCCGTGCAATATTTCATGACCTAAAAACCCAAGTGAGGCAAAGCTAGAGCCTAAAATTATGGAAATCATGAAATACCAAATAGGATGGAGGTTCAATAACCCGATAGTGAGGAAACCAGCCACAGTTACGAGCAAAAAGGCAAGACCACCTAGAAGACGAGAGGGCACGGGCTTAAATGCTTTCGTTGGCAAATGCGGTGAAATTTGCTTCGCATACCACCCGAACGTTTGAAATTCTTTCATCTAATAACTCCTTTCGATTTAAGCCCCGATATCTATATTAGCGCGATGATAAACGCTCTACTTTCGCTTCATCGAGTTTATCAAAAGTTGCTAGTACAAATATGGGTAAAGCTTTTTTGAAATCAAAAAATTCTGAACAACAATTTTTATTTAACTCTTACCAATCGTAACAGACAAAAGTTTGTATTGTCAATGATGATTTAGAACCTGGTACTAAAAGGTGGTTTTAATATTTCGACAAATACGTTTCTTTAATAGTATACGCTTATTTTTGAATTGGACTACTATTTAAGTGGAATTAGAAAGAATTTTTATGAATAAACATGTTAGAATTAATTTTAAAATATATATTCACAGGTGAGAAAATGAACAGTAAAAAGTTAGAAAGTAGAGTAAATGTTTGTGCAGCAAAAATATTAAATGAAAAAGGGTATGTTAGCCCAATAGACCTTTTACTTGAAATGGATCGCATAACACCTAAGCAAGTTGAAGAGTGGAGATTAAAAAAAATACTCTATTTAGAACGTGTTACAATTGGAAATTTATCGAAAATGCAAACTATATTAAAGTTATTGCAGAGATTTGCCACTGAAAGAAATTTAAAACCTTCTCATACTGTTTATAAGTCATGGGGAAAAGGAAGAAAAATAACACTTCGTTTTTTTAAAACAGGAAATCCTCATATTGAAAAGGAATATTCTACTCATTATGTATTACAAAGAAAGTACAAAGAAAAATGAAGGATGAGTTGGATAAAATTTTGATCAATGGTAGAAAAGCACATGTAAGTTTTAAAAAGGTTTTAGTTTATTTTATTTAAATCCTTGGTTATGATGGGGAAAGTTTAAAAGCATTCAGATGTTTTTTCAATTTATTACATTCTAAAAAAATGCGGCATGAATTCGATTGAATGACGAACTCATGCCGTATAAAGACAGTATTTTTTTATTACTTTATACTTGACAGTTTCGTGTTGACTAATCATATTTTAGTTTTGTATAGTGAAAGACTTTTGGGTAACTATCAAAGAAGCATATGAGCATTGAGTCCAATTTCTTGGACTGGTTCTCTCTATTTAGAATCAGTTTGTGAGATAAATGCACATCAGAACTGCTTAGAATGCATCGTTAATTGTTGCATAAATTCTTCTACTAACTCTTTTTTGATGGCCAACCTAGTATGTTCAATAATCACACCAATCCAAATGCTCCTCTTAATTAGTAAACTATTCTTTATTTTGTATTATAAAGTTTATTTTCCTTTCCATAAAAAAGGTCTGACCGAAGATCAAACCTTTTAGAAAAACGTATGCAATATACTTAATAACGTTAAAATGATGACATGATCACCGATTGCAATAAAAAATACGCTCTTTTTCATTAAACCAAACATCATATTTTTAAAGTACGAAAAAGATAGAATAGCGCCTATAACAATTCCTAATAAAATTGCTTCACTCACCGTTTCAGTTCCCGTTAATTGAACAAGAATGGCAATGAATAAAGAATTAAAGAAAGCAACTAAAAATGCAGCAAGGAAAGGTTTGGATCCCGCTTCTTTTAAGTCGACGTCGTTAAGTTCTGCCCATTTATTTCCGAATAGTACAGGAGAATAATAGAACGCCCCAAATAACATGTACATCAATCCACCAATGATAATTGCAAAAACATTCAAATCCATTGTTTTATCTTCCTTTCTTTTATTTCGGTTCAATTGGGATCGCTATGCCGGTAATTAGTACGTTAATTTCAAGCGTATTTGGAATAGGCTTAATTTGAACAAGTTCAATGGGATTGCCGATAAAGCGATATCCACTTTTCGGTAACCATACACTGTACATTTCGGTATAACATTGAATAATATGATTCCTCTCACGATACCCAACAGGTGTTTCAAATTCGTATAATGCAAATTTTCCTCCTGAAAAAGTAGCTACTCCTTGTTCTTTTACCGATTCCTTCACACGTATACAACAATCGTACCGACACTTGCCCTCAGGTGTTATAAAAGGATTATTTCGTGGAAGTCCAAATAAGACTTCTTTTTCCGCTCCATAATCCCTTGCATTCACCCAGCGAAGCACATCTTCCCATGTCGAATTTACTTCTTCTGTGTAGTTCCCTAAATGTTGCCTAAACACATATGAAAAGCTTGGCAAATGTACCGGTTTGATTCGATTAAGGTCGACCCACTTAAATAGATTATACGAACCTTTTTCGATGTGATCTTGCTGATTTCTGCGAACTTCTTTAGAAATCTTGCTATCCAAATAAGCGAGAGGAAATTTATCTAAATAATCCCCTTCTCGCCACGCCTTCGGACTAACATGAAATGCTTGCTTAAATGCTTGTGTGAAATAAGAAATCGACGAAAATCCACATTGAAAGGCAATTTCCGTCACTGAAATCTCCGGTTCATAAATGAGTAAATGCGCGGCTCTTTCCAAACGTAGTCGCTTGATATACGACGCCGGTGTCTCGCCAACAAATTGTGTAAACACCCTGTGAAAATGATATGGAGAATAATTCGAATGTGCCGCCAACTTTTCTAATGGAAGATCTTCATGTAAATGTTCTTCAATGTAGTCCATCACTTCCCAAATTTGTTCATGACTTTGACTCATTGTTTTCCCTCCAACAATCTAATTCATCCTCCTCTATTTTAAACGATTTTAAAGGCATACAATGCTCTGCTAATTATTAGAAAGAAAAAAGGGATCTAAAGTAACTCTAGCTTTTCATCTTAAAGATGAGGAATTTATTTATGAAAGGGGAAGGAGGTCTTGACTGAAGATTTATTCGGTTTTAATCTTAATTACGAGGAATTAAAACTATGAATGTTGAAAAAAGATGTGCTCTTCATTATCGTGATTTTAACTCATAAGAAAAAAGACCGCATTTATATCGGTCTTCTTCCTTCATGAATTAACCACCAAAAAACAGATCAATAACATTAGACCCAGTTGATGACTCCTGATTGTAAAGCTCTGAATACCCACAGTTTTTACAGTATACCACTAGGAAATGATTGTGCTGAATATCAAACATTTTGGACAAACCTGTTCCAGATGTTGCAATCTCCTTTGTTCCGACCGCTGTATGTCCACACTTAATGCATCCTTTTGCTTCATTCATATGACCGCCTCCTTCTACAAATTATTACGATTGAATTTTCGCAAAAGTTTCATTGGATTTTTCAAGTATTTTAGTTGGACACAGTCTTCAAATAGACTAATCTATTAATTAGGTGATGTTATGGAGCTTTTAGATTGGGGATATACAAGAAAATACAATATTAAAGCTTACTTTTCGAAATTCCCTCATTCTCTAGTGGTTTTTCGCCAAATCAAAGATTACTATTTTGTCTATCAAGTTCATTGGAAAGAATTGGACCCTGTTGTTACTCGTGATGATTTAGAGGAGATGGAGCTTCTTTTGAATCAAGAGCTGGGGCTTGAAAAGGCTTATTTAAACCGGAAAAGTCGAACTCATGTATAGGGAGGTGAAAAAGCCTCCTTTATGTATTCCTCTTAACCATTCCTTCACTAAATTCTCCAACTATCAAAGTATACACCATTCCGATATAAGGAAAATATAAACATTGACATATCCCGCCCCCTTTTCCTCCTGTTTACGTCTAATCTAACGAGAAAGAGAGGTGCACCTTTAAATGAAAGATGAAGAATTAGTCAAAAGGGCTTTACAAGGAGATGATGATGCTTTTCGCATGCTTCATGATCAATATATTGGTCAAATATTTCGATATGCCTACGTACAAACAGGGGATTATCACCGCGCGGAAGAAATTTCTCAGGATGTTATGTACAAAATGGCAGTGAATTTACACCAATTTAAAGGAAAATCCTCATTTAAAACGTGGTTGTTTACCATTGGCCGGAGAGTTGTTATCGACTATCACCGAAAATATAGTAAAGATCATCAAAACGTTTATGTTAATGAAGAATTACTAAAGCAGGAACAAGATCCTGTGTTAGTTGAGCATAAAATTTTACAAAATTCCGTTCAAGAAGAAATTTTGAGCGCTATGGAGAAAATGTCACTGGATGATAAAACCGTGCTTCAACTGCGATTTTTTGAAGGTTTATCGATAAAAGAAACAGCTAAAGTGATGTCCAAAACGGTTTTAGCTGTGAAGTCACTTCAAACAAGGGCGAAAAAGAAATTAATAACGCAGCTAAGAAAAGAGGTGAACGAGTAATGAAGCATATGGATGATAAAAAATTATTTGACATGTTTCAGAAAATAGACATGGAACCGTCAGATGAATTCAAAGAAAAAAGCTTCCAAAATGCTTTAAAAGGCCTGGAGTTAGCTAGAAAAAAAGAAAGAAGAAAGCGCGTGATAACCAATTGGCGAGTGGCGCTTTCCTTAACATCTGCATTAGCTGTTGCCGTTATTTTAATCATCCCATTTCTTTTTCAACCAGATGATGAAAAAAATCTTACCATTCAAAATCAGCCAGAACATCATGCCGAAACACCTAATGAAAACATCCAAGAAAAGTTTGATACAGTGGATCGTCCTGAAACGGTTGAGCTAACGGTTTTACTCGAAGGGACAGAGGAAAAAGAATTATATAAGCTTGTGAATATGGAAGAACTGCCGTTTACAACTTATATTCCGACACCTTGGTATACAGAATCAATCGCAGAAAACGGAATTACAGGTATACGATTGGTACCTGTGGATGAACAGTATGGAAAAATCGATATCGTCTTCTTTTCAAACGAAACTTCCTTAGAAGAAGCCGAAGCTTTTGTTTTAGACAATAAGCTTTCAAGGTATCAATATGCTCTTTTAACAGAAGAGCAAGAACAGGCTAGAAATGTACCTGAATGGACAAAACAAACCTTCGTTTACGGTGATGAACCACGAACGAAATCAGGTGAAATTCTTATCGGTGAACATCTGGGAAATTACTTTTACGTTCAAAGTGAATTTAGTAATGAAGCACTTGAAGGGTGGGGAGCCCGAAAATACGTTATTTTAGAACAGTGGGAATGGAAACAGCCGAAGGAATAAACAAGAAGTCGTTGACTTTCCTGTAAAGGGGAGTTAGCGGCTTTTTTATTTTTTAACATAAACGTGAAATTATTAAAATTTAATTTTTCTAAAAAATATTAAAATTTCATATTGTCATTCTTCTTCAAAGTTAGTAAAATATGTTTCAAATATTTTTGAAAATAATTCAAGGAGTGCTAGTTTATGGTTACATTTGTCGCAGCAATTATTCTACTTATTTTAGGTTATGTCGTTTATTCAAAAGTCGTGGAAAAAATTTTTGGAGTGAATGATGCGAATGTCACTCCTGCTTATTCAAAAGCAGACGGACTTGACTACACACCTTTAAGCTGGTGGAAAGGTACATTGATTCAGCTTTTAAATATTGCAGGACTAGGTCCTATTTTTGGAGCGATTATGGGGGCTTTATATGGGCCAGTTGCTTTTATCTGGATTGTCATCGGTAGTATTTTTGCAGGAGCCGTACATGATTATTTTTCAGGGATGTTATCTTTACGACATGAAGGAGAGCAATATCCTTCCTTAGTCGGTCGTTATTTAGGAAAGTTCATGAAGGTTATTATTAATGTTATTTCGATTATTTTAATGATTTTAGTTGCCGCTGCATTTACAGCAGGACCAGCTCAATTAATTGCACAAATTACACCACTTAATTTTATGGCTGCTATTTTAGTTGTTTTTGCTTACTTTATTTTGGCTGCTGTTTTACCAGTTAATAAACTTATTGGTCGAATTTATCCTATTTTCGGTGCAGTTTTACTATTCATGGCTGTTTCCATTGGTATTGGATTATTCTTTACAGATAAACCAATTCCGAATTTAACGTTCGAAAATTTACATCCAAAAGAATTACCTATTTGGCCACTTCTTATGGTTACCATTTCTTGTGGAGCAATATCAGGATTCCATTCAACACAAAGTCCAATTATTGCTCGTACGATGAAAAGAGAAAGTGACGGAAGAAAAATCTTTTATGGAGCGATGATATTAGAAGGTATTATTGCCATGATTTGGGCAGCTGCCGGAATGACGTTCTTTGGTGGAACAGAAGGTTTGGCGAATGCTTTAGCAGAAGGTGGTCCAGCTGCTGTCGTGAACGAAATTAGCACATCGCTTCTTGGTCAATTAGGTGGAATTTTAGCTATTTTAGGAGTTATTATTTTACCAATTACAACAGGGGATACAGCATTACGTTCTTCAAGAATGATTCTTGTCGATCTTGTGAAACAATTTGGGATGAAGGTTGATACACCAACAAAATCAATACTGTTAACAATTCCCGTTATCATTGTTACATTTTTCTTAACACAAATTGATTATTCGTTTTTATGGCGCTATGTTGGTTGGACAAACCAAGTGGTAGCGACGACCATGCTTTGGACTGGTGCCATCTATTTATTACGAAATGGCAAATTCCATTGGATTTGTAGTATTTCTGCAATGTTTATGACAAGTGTTATCAGCACCTATCTATTCTATGCACCAGAAGGGTTTCAATTGTCATTTGAGACATCAATGGTAATTGGTCTAATCATTACATTTGCAGTCATCACATTGTTTTTTGTTCAAGTTTATAAAACGAAAAATTCCAACAACTATCAGATTGAAAAAGCTGCATCATAAGCTGCCGTTTAAGGCGGCTTTTTTTGTAAGATTGTTAGTAAAAATAAAAAATCCGCTGATAAACACAGCGAATGAAACTCCAATAGCATAATACAAGATCATTTTTTTAACCACCAAATTCAACAAAAGAAACAAAAAATATGAAAAAACCAACAATAGTTAAAATGATTGTGAATGAAGCAATAAATGTAAAAAGGTTGGCACCAATAGGTTGCTTTTTTCGAATAAGATTAATGCCAGATACTATTAAACTAAGGATTAGTAAAAAAATAAACAGATTAAGAAATATTCCAGCAGTAGTATAACCATGAAAACCCAGAAAAATGGCCAAGAGTCCACAACTGATACATAGTAAAAAGAGAATTAAAGGATACTTTTTGTTTAATTTTATCAATTCACAACTCTCCTAATTTGATATAATATTAATATCTTATTTCCAAATTTTACAATGAAAGAATTTTTATGTAAACATCCCGTATTAATGTTGAGGTGAACCAATTGAGAAAGTTAATGTCATATATCATACTGATATTGATTTTATCAGGCTGTGACGACAAACTATCTTATTCACAAATAAATGAAAGGCAATTAGAGAAAAATGTTCAAACATTTATTCAAAGTGTAACTGATGAAAATGGGATCCACTTGTTTATCGACCAAAACACGTTATATGTATATGTAAATGGATCAAATGTAACTCTTGGGGAAAATTCGCTAATATTTACTGATTTTGTTGTAGAAGCAGATGGTGATTCGTTAAATATTCTTTTTAATGAAGAAAAAACTAGTGATTATACAGATAAGTCTCTTAATCGGACATTATTATATAAAGTAGACTTAGACAAAGATTATGAGCATATAAAGGCTTATAAGAATGGAGAAGAAGTTTCATTTGGAGTAATTTCTGGAAGTTTGTAATTGTGCATTCCTTTTAATAAGGGATGCTTTTTTAATGGCTAATAATATTTTTACACCCCTTTTATTAGAAAAAGGGGGATTTTAAATAAGGCTTTGTGCGACTTTCAATAAAAAATGTGTCACTTTCCAACGTTTATGTACCCCATTCCAATGTTTATGTGTCACTTTTCAACGTTTATGTGCCCCATTCCAATGTTTATGTGTCCCTTTCCAACGTTTATGTGTCCCTTTCCAACGTTTATGTGCCCCATTCCAATGTTTATGTGTCCCTTTCCAATGTTTATGTCCCCCATTCCAATGTTTATGTGTCCCTTTCCAATGTTTATGTGTCCCTTTCCAATGTTTATGTGCCACTTTTCCAAAATATTGTGCAATCTCCATAAAATGCTCAATCATATACCGTCCAGATAACATAAAAATTACCCACTATCCTAAATATTCAGTTACTTAAAATTTTTAATAATAAGAAATATCTTCGTTGTATTGCACAACCTTTTAAAATGGTGTAATCTCATATTTGTTTTACAACGAAATACAACCGTACTTCTTATCCAGAGAGGCGGAGGGACTGGCCCGAAGAAGTCTCGGCAGCGGACTCATTTTGAGTGCTGTGCCAAATCCAGCAAGCGTCATGCTTGAAAGATAAGAAGGGTTTCTTATAGATACGTATAAGACCTCTTCTTATTGTGTGCATAAGAAGAGGTCTTTTTTCTATGTATAAGGCCCTTCGAAAAGATGAAAAGTGAGGTGGATGTTAAGTGAAAAAAGGGAATGCGTTAGCGTTATTACCATTTGTTGTTTTTTTAGCATTGTTTATCGGATCTGGAGTTATAACAGGTGATTTTTATCAGTTTCCTATGATTGTAGCGATTATCATTGCGGCCGGTATTTCGTTGATGATGAATCGTAAGGAGTCACTTGCGACGAAAATTGAAGTTTTTACAAAAGGTGCTGGAAACCCGAATGTCATGCTTATGGTCATCATTTTCCTTTTAGCAGGGGCATTTTCAGAAGTGGCTAAAGGAATGGGGGCTGTTGAATCTACAGTTAATTTAGCTCTTTCTGTTCTACCAGAAAACTTGTTAATGGTTGGAATCTTTTTAATTGCTTGTTTTATTTCAATTTCTATGGGAACGTCAATGGGGACCATTGTTGCATTAGCACCAATAGGAGTAGGAATTAGTGAACAAACGGACATATCATTAGCTATCTCCATGGCGGCTGTTATTGGTGGAGCGATGTTTGGAGATAACTTATCCTTTATTTCTGACACAACGATTGCATCTGTTAGAACTCAAAATACGAAAATGAAGGATAAATTTAAGGCGAACTTCTTTATCGTTTTACCAGCAGCTATTATGACAGCGATTCTTTTTGGTGTATTAACGGCTGGTGCAGAGGCGGAAGTAACAAACGAATCGTTCGAATTCATGAAGATGATGCCGTATGTTGGAGTTATTGTAGCGGCTTTAATGGGTGTAAATGTATTAATCGTTTTAACCGGTGGTATTTTATTTGCAGGTATCATCGGATTAGTGGATGGCAGCTATAACACAATGCAGCTCATTCAAGCGATTGGAAATGGTGTTGTGGGCATGGAAGACCTTGCGATGCTTGCGATCTTAATATCTGGAATGGTTGAAGTCATTAAACATAACGGTGGAATTGATTACTTATTGAATCTTGTTACAAGTAAGGTAAACTCGAAAAAAGGAGCACAATTTGGAATTGCAGGTCTAGTGAGCCTAACAAACCTTTCTACAGCAAACAACACGATCGCGATTTTAATAGCAGGACCTCTTGCTAAAAATATTGCAGACAAATATAATGTTGATCCACGAAAATCAGCAAGCATACTTGATATTTTTTCTTGCTGCTTCCAAGGATTAATTCCATATGGTGCTCAAATGCTTGTGGCTGCAGGAGTTGCATCCATTTCACCATTAAGCATTTTGCCATACTCTTTCTATCCAATCTTAATTGGATTATGTGGACTCTTAGCAATTCTATTAGATTTTCCAAAGTTCAAAGAATCTTCTGATGAAGTGAAGAAGGAAGTAGAAGTAAATGAAGCGGTGTAAAAAAGGATAGGCGTTGGCCTATCCTTCAATTATATTTAAAACCCTAGATAATAAATAAGTTTACATAGTAAAAGACCTTTAATATGAAATCTTCATTGACATGTAGATTCTTGATTTATTTGTTATATAACCATTTTTCTCAAAAAATGATTCTGGTTTTCTTTCTCCTTTTTCTGTAGATAAATAGGCACCATCAATTTTTCTTTCTATTAGTATTCTTTTAAGATAATTTAGTAAACTTGTACCAATTCCTTTTTGCTGAATGTTAGTTAGAACACAGATTTCATTAATATAAAATCTCTTGCTATCAGCCCATTGCTCTTCATTCCCTACTAAAAATCCAATTAACTGATTATTTTGGTTAAAATATCCAATACCAATATATCCAGGAGTTTTACTTATATCTAACAAACGCTTATAAGATGTTTCAAAATTCCATGGTTCGCTCCAAGGTTCTGAACTAAAAACCTTTGTAAATAAATTAGCAACTTCATCTAAATCACTTTCTTGAAGTAAACGAATATTACCATCCATACTATTCCACCTTTCACATTTTTCCTATACATTTTCTAAAAAAATTTGTAATAAGATTCTGTATATCTTATAATTTTGCAGCCATTTTTTAAAAAAACTTTATACATTTTTACGTTCGTTTTATCTGTACTTCAGGTGTATTAAGAAGCTCCCATTTATTTTAGTGAAGTGAATGTTTATGAAGGATTCTTCCCTTACTCTTTCCTCTTTGTTTTGGTAGTATTTCAAAATAGAATAAACGACCTTCGTCTACTGTTCCAAGTTCAATATGAGCATTTGTGATTCCAATAGGTTCTCCTTGTTCAAACATTATAATACAATAATGCTCCCATCCTTCTCCTAACTCATTTTGAACTGAAGCAAGGTAATCATCTCTCCTGATTTTATGTTTAAGATACTTTTCATCATGGTCATCCTCAAATCCCTTGAATTTCTTTAATACTTTTTCCTTCTAAAAAAGCATGTGCGGTTGTGAATTTACCTATTGTTTCAAAACCATATTTGGAATAAACTTTTTCTATTTTTTCATTAATAGGAAAAACCCAGAAATCATCAATATTTTTGTTTTTCACCTCTTTTTGTAAAAAATATATGAGTTCTCCAATTAACCCTTTTCCCCTAAATTTTTCTTTTGTTGCAACACTTTCTAACCGTATTTGGTTTCCGTGCTGGAATAAACAAGCCGTTGAACAAGCTTCACCTTCATATCTTAGAATATAATGAGTGAAGGAAGGATGATGAAATTCTTTGGAAAAAGCTATTTCTCTTACTTCTTTTCCTCCAAATTCTGAAATACTACATTCAATGTTTAATGCTTCTTCGTAATTAGCTTCTGTAACCTTTTCGATTGAAACCTTGTTATTTTCTTTTTGCTCGTTTAACTGCCTGTTCCACTTTTGAACAGGACTAACTAACAATTCAACTTGAAAATGATATGAAGTTAATGCCTCAATAAAGTTGAATTGTTTTTCGTAATTATATATGTAAAATCTTGGTGGAATGTTTTTCTCTTGATAAAATTGAATGACTTCTTCTATTATAGATTTCGGATTATGTGGAATCTGACTAATATGAGCATGATTCGCGTCGTAATAATTGGGTTGTTTTTCGTCATAAAACATATATCCCCATGTTGTATTAATTCTGTTCGTAAATGTATCTAGATAGGCAATATCAAGGCCCAAAACTTCTTGTAGTAAAGACACTCTTATACCTCCTCATCATTTATTTTGCTATTGAATAAACTACAATCTGTTTATTCCATTTGAATATTTCTTTTTCACGTATCATTTCGATTTTCTCAGCTACGCGTCTGAAATTGCGGACCGCTCCATTGAAGTAAAAATTCAGGTGAATCAGTCAAACTCATGGATTGCTCAAAATCTGAACGTTCAAAAAATTGAAGGTGAATCATGTGTCTTACCTCCTATACTCTATTTAACTAGAATGATAGCTGTTTGTAAAAGATTAGTAGTAAATTAAGTGATTGGGTAGCCTTCTGTAGTAAAATTTTCATATACGATGAAATGAGGAGAAGATTATGATAAAAAATATTCATATTCAAGGAGAAAAAGTTGTTTTACGAAGTATTACATATGAAGACTATCATTCGTTATGGAAGTGGATTCATGGAGAAAAGAATCCTGAGTGGAAAAAATGGGACGCCCCGTATTTTTCGCTTGAACCGAAAACGTATGAACAATTTTGTGAAGAAATGGAGCGATTATTAAAGGAAGAGGAACAAGTACCGAAACGGCTACTAATTGAAGTGAACGAACAAATCATAGGAACTGTTTCATACTATTGGGAACATAAGGAATCGAATTGGTTGGAAGCAGGAATTGTTATTTACAATCCCGATTATTGGAACGGAGGCTATGGTACAGAAGCATTAAAGCTTTGGATTGACTATCTATTTGAAAAAATGCCACTTGTTCGTGTTGGAATTACTACATGGTCTGGAAACAAACGAATGATTCGCTGTGCTGAAAAGCTTGGCTTAAAGCTTGAAGGCCGCCTTCGAAAATGTAGGTTATATAACGGCAAATACTATGATTCCATTCGAATGGGTGTATTGAGAGAGGAGTGGGACGAGAGGCTCGAACGATAGAAGCCTCACATTTCATAATACTTTTTACCCCGATTAACCAAAAATTTTTTCACTAATTTAAATGATAAATACCCAACAGCAGTCCCAATGGTATTCAGTAAAAGATCATCTATATCTAAAGAACGTAACGGCATATTTAACTGAATCAATTCGACAATTAATGAAGTAATTGCTCCCAATATTATAACCTTTTTCCAAGAAAAATGAGGAAACATATTCGCAATTGAAAAACCGAGGGGAATAAATAGTAAAATGTTTCCACCGATATTTCGAATCGGAACCATTATATAAAAATGGTTTTAATGAACCGATGATACTAGAAAAAGGAATTAAGTTATATTGTCTACGAAACTCGTAAATTGGACCTTCTAAAATGAATGGAAATGTGCAATCGTATAGGCATAAATAAAAGCAAAAGAGAAAAATAAGAAACATAGTTTAGTTTCTTTAACAAAGGAAAAGTTTTTGTTCCAAATCCATATTACAATTCTCAATAAAAACCAGAACATACAACTAAGAAGTAATACAAAACCACTATCAACACCCATAAAACAACCTCTTTCTATCTTTCTATTATCACAACTGTTATAATATAACATAAATTGTTGTTTATGGAATAATAAGAATGGAGGTTAATGAAACTTTCTAGAGAAGTTCAAACATTATGATTACTGTAATTGTCAGCATTCTATCACTCTTGTTCATTATTACAGGTATTATTTTCATCATTAAAAAGAAGAAGGAAGAAGAGGAAAAGAATATTGCTTGGAAGGTCATTGGATATTTTATTTTAGGAGGAGCTACATTTACTATTAACAAATTTCCGTTACCAGTTGGATTTATTATTTTTATTTTATTATTCCGTCCAAAGATTAATAGAAAAGCCAAAACCTATGCGGCTATGTTAGGACTGTTTGGTTTTTTAATGAATGTGAGTAGTGTGTGGCTCGAAAATTATATGTTTGAAAGGCCTCGACACATTGAGTTAGCAACAACGAATTTATATGAACTGTCTTTTACGGGGCAATATGAGAAACTTCAAAATGAATTGAACATTAGTGATCAAGCAAAGCTTAACGAATTTACCATTGAATTTTCAAAGTCAGGTGAGATCAATCGATTGAAATTTGATTTTATTGAGCATGTGAATGAAACAGAGTACATTGATTACAACCTCTATTATGATCAAGAGAAAAAACAATTATTAATCGAGAGAATGCGGTTTGACTCCAGGATACAGTATCCTGAGTTACCACCAGTAAAAGACTTCTTTTATATGATAGACAAAATAGACTTAAAACAACTAGCAAATGAAGAAGAATACCAAAGCTTTAAATTATTTGGTAATGGCATAAAGACAGGCTTTGCTGTAAAAGAACATGAAAAGTATGTCATCGAAAATAGTGAATTAAAGAAAATAAATAATGATTCATTACCTGTTGATGAAACGTATTTGTTGAAAATATGTGGAAGTAAAGAATCAACCATTGAATCCTGTCATATACTAGAATATTATTTATACAAATCCGAAGAAGTCTATAGATGGGAATATTAGAAGATGCAGTTGCATCTTCTTTTTTTACTCATTCAAAAGTCGTATATAAAATCATAAATTGAACTGAAGAAACACCTTCATCAAGTTGTTATCTTAGATTATGGAGGTGTTTTAGATGATTAAAGGTCTGTATGAGGCGCATTTACCTGTTTCAAATTTGATCTCTTCCATTGATTTTTACGAACGTCTTGGTTTAACTTTAGCCTCTAAAGGTGAGAAAGTCGCTTTCTTTTGGATTGATAAAGGGAAGAGCTGGTTAGGTTTATGGGAAGGGGAGGAAGTGAATACACCCTATCATCCATCTTTACGACACATTGCCTTTCAAGTTGATTTTGTAGATATGTTAAAAGCAAAAGAATGGTTAGAGAATTTGGGGATTGAAATAAGAACTTCCTTCGGTTTTTCAAAAGAAAGACAGCCACTTGTTCTTCCAAACTTTCCACATTCTCATGCCGCCATCTATTTCAATGATCCAGATGGGAATTCACTCGAGTTGATCACTCCGTTACGACTAGATGGAGAGGAAGACTTTCCAATGATGGAACTAAAAGAATGGTTCAAAAAACAGAAAGGTCAACTGAAATAAATCGTCCATTCATTCTTCAGCTGGATAGCGCAAATAATCAAAGTTTGCAGTTGGAATGGCCTCGATCACCTTTCCGTTTTTGTCTTTATAAACTTTGTATTCCTGATAGGTTTCAACCCAGTATCCGTTATTTAATTCTTTTTTTTCGAATTTATATTCGAGCGTGTAGTTTGGATTTTCGGCTTGTTCGTCTTTACTACTTGTTTCTGTACTTTCAATATCTCCCATGACGACAACATTATCTCGTGAAACATCTTCATATTCTATACGAGCAACAAATATCCATATAATGATCAGTGGCGTTAAAAATAAAACGTTTTGTATCGTTTTTTTCATCCTTTTCACCGTCCTCGTGAAAAGTGTATGCACGTCCAAAAGAATTTTTGCCTAATAAATGAAAAAAACGAGGAAATGAGAAATGAAATCGAGAACCTAAAATAGGGGAGGGAGAAGCTGTGAAAATGGTTGAAGTTGGTGAAAAATATTACCGCGATGTATTAGCTTTATCTGAATATGCTTTTCAATATCAAATACCTGAAGAGCAATTACAAGAACGATTGAAGCGGTTAGAGAGTCACAAAATTTTTGGGGTTTTTGACAATGAAGCGCTATGTGCCAAGCTACATATGATTCCATTTGAAGTTTTTGTCGCAGGAAAAAAAGTAAAAATGGGTGGAATTGCTGCAGTTGCCACCTATCCAGAACATAGAAGAAAAGGATATGTGAAAGAACTAATTACATCTGCATTAACCTATATGAAAGAAAATGGATATGTAGTATCTATGCTTCATCCATTTCAAGTTTCGTTTTATCGAAAATATGGATGGGAGTTGTTATCTAATCGTCTAATCAGTACGTTGAAAAAAGAAGATTTAAAGCTTCAAATGGGTGGCTATGGTACAATTAAACGCTTTAAAAAAGAGAAGCACTCACAAGATATTGAAGAAGTTTATGAAAAGTTTGCGAAAAAATATACTGGAATGCTAGTCAGAGATACCAATTGGTGGTTACAGTCTGTATATAGTGACCTACATGCAGCTGTTTATTATGAAAATGAAGAGCCAACAGGTTATATTTTATATGAAGTGAAAAAATCCAAAATGAAAGTGGAAGAATTTGTTCCACTTACGAATGATGCTCGAATTGGGCTTTGGAATTTCATCTGTCAGCACGATTCGATGATTAATGAGCTTGAAATGATTACACCAGTGGATGAACCATTATTTTTTACACTACAAGAGCCGAGAATCAACCAGCAATTTAAACCTTATTTTATGGTACGGATCGTTGATGTTGAAGCCTTTTTAAACCAATACCCATTTCAATGGAATACCAATGAAGAACTGTTATTAAAGATTACCGATCCATATGCACCGTGGAATGAAAAAACGTATGTATTAAAAAATCAAGAAGTATCAGTCGTTCAAGGAAATGTAAATCAATCTCAAACGATTCAAATGTCGATTCAAACTTTAAGTGCAATTTTATTTGGATATAAACGTGTATCTGAAATGTATCAACTAGAGCACATTTTAGGGGAGGAAAAAGCAGTTCAACAATTCGAAAACATCATTCCAAAACAAAAGTCCTTTTTTTATGATTTCTTTTAAGAGGGGAGAAGTAGTTCCCCTCTTTTTAATTTCGAAAAACCAGAAAACGCTTTGCTTGTAGTTTTGCAGACGACTGTTTTTTAAAATTAGGATAAGTAGTAACAACACCAATTAAATAAAGGGCTAAGGCAAAATAGGCAGGTAATAAATGAATAAAGCTTGTATATCCAATCATGAAATGTGCCCAAAATCCAGTGAAAAAGGCTGGAATTCCTCCAATCGTTAATGTCCACCAAATCCAAGTATCCTCACGGCGAAATCCCCATAAAGCGATGAGAAAAACGAGTAATCCTGTACTAATTAAAGCTGTACCAAAACCAGCTCTGTCATGAGCAATGACTGGAATTAATCGGTCATTAAATTCATCGAGAATTTCTTTCGGCATACAAATGTATTCGATATCGGTCGGAACAAAAATGGTTGAGACTCCAATAGTTGAAATAACAATACCGCCAATTATAAAAGCAGCTCCAAGAATGACGAATGAAAGCTGTCCAATTAAGTTTAGTCTCCATTTCCAATCGTTGACTAAATCAAGTGATTTTGGTGTTTTTTGAGCATGTTTTGTTTTCATATAACCATTTAAAAAGAATGGCAGTAAAAGAAGATAGAAGATTAAATGTAACCAATCAAAATAGCCGTAACCAATAAACAGTAAAAAACCTAAGAATCCACATATTGCCGCAGTATCAATCACTTTTTTGGTCCAATGTAACTGATATTTTACCCCGTGCTTGGCAAGCTGCATATAAACGATTCCGGCTGAAATCATCGTTCCTGCTAAGGTCATTCGGTCATGGGACATAAAATATAAAACTCTTTCATTAAAAGCGAGAATGTCTTCTCTTGTTATGTTCAGAAAGGCTTCATCGTAAGGAAGAATAATTGTTGTCATGCTTAAAATAAGAGCAATCAATCCACCTAAAAAAATGCCGAACCCAAAAAGCCAATACGATTGCCAGCCAAAAGTTTCTATTTCTTTTTCTTTTTCTTTTTCTTCTAAATATTGTACCGCCTCATTAATTCGTTTCGGAAGTCCAGGTCCGCTAAAAACGTATCCGCATGAGACCATGACGAACTCGGCTCCTGCTTTATATAGCTCTATCGCATCCTTCGGTTCACGAACTCCTCCTGAAGTGATGATTTGAATATGGTTGGATAGATGGCTTTTAATACGATGAATCGTTTCAATCATCGAATGTTTATTTTCTTCATTGGATTGTTCATTCACTTCATCAATGACGACTCCGGCAATTTGATCTTGGATCGAAACAAGTTCCGATAATTGATCATTTTTAACGTGAGAAGGTAGTGATAGAAAAATAGGCTTGTGATGTAATGTATTTTTAAATTCGTGAAGAAAAGTGATCGCTTCATTCGGTAAAGTTTCAATGACAAAAAGGTCACCATATCGTTCCATTTTAGAAGCTAAATATAGCACTTCATCAGGTGAACCTGTTAACCGAATCATAAAAGGTTGCTTTTTATCGATTTGTTCAAGTTTTAGAATCACTTTTTTGTAGCCTAATGAAACATTTGGGAATGTCATTTCTTTCGTTTTGAAGTTAGCTTTCGGTGTTTGGTGTATTTCAACATCATGTAAAGAAACAGGTCCAATCTCAATAAATCCAAATCCTAAATTAGTAAAGCCTTTCGTTCCAGATAAGAAAGGGTCAATTTTTCCTGATAGTCCAACACGATTTGGTAACAGAATATCTCCAATCATCGCTTTTGCCGAGTCATTGACATCAAAATGGCCTAAAAATTCGATGACTTTTTGTCCAAAGGGAAGAGAAGCAATCGTACTAATGCTTCTATGTATAAACTCTCGGCTAAAAGATTCCGGTAATTTTGATAAAAATGGCTTAAAAATATTGTGATAAGACCAGTCAGGCATACGAAAACCACCTTTTCAGGTATTTCTTTCTTCATTTTAACAAACATTTTCTTTCTTAGTTAAAGAGAATTGATACCTAAGTGTTTAAGAAAACAAATACGTTATATGAATTTCAAACAAAGTTCATAAAACAATTTGACAATGATTCTCAATATCACATATATTAATAATGAGAATGATTATCATTTCTTTTTGATTGAAGAAAGGAGAATGTTTGTGTCAAACATTTTAATGATATATGCAAGTATGAGTGGAAATACAGAAGCAATGGCTGATGCGATTGCAGAAGGAGTGAAGGAAGCAGGAGGACATTTAGAAGTGATGGATATTATTGAAGTTTCTTCTGCTTCTATTCTTGAACAATATGATGGTATATTACTTGGCTCTTACACGTGGGGAGATGGTGAACTGCCAGATGAATTTCTCGATATTTATGAAGAAATGCAAGGGCTTGATTTAACAGGGAAAAAGGGAGCTGTGTTTGGCTCTTGTGACTCTTCCTATCCACATTACGGAGCTGCTGTTGACCTTTTAATCGAATGTTTAAAAGATAAAGGTGCTGAAGTTGTGTTAGAAGGATTAAAAGTAGAACTAACACCAGGTGAAGAAGAAATCAAAATGTGCAAGGAGTTTGGAGTCTCGTTTGTAAAAGCCTTTGAAAATTAACTTGGAGGGTTTGAAGGTGACTGAAAAACATTATTTTTTGGACATTAAAACAATTTCAGATGATCATTTAGAAACGTTTATTCGTTGCCCTCAACAATTTTTATATCAACATATCATAAAAGAAAAGACATCTGAAGCCAAATGGGTCGAAGTTATTCAATATGTCATGAATCAGGTGGTGCGAAACTTTTATCGCTTGCCCAAAAAAGAGCAAACTCCATATGCCGTTATGTCCATTATTCAGCAATACTTAAAATTAGTGAGAACGGATTACTTTTCATCAAAATCCGAATACTATACCGTGATTGCAAAGGTGACCGATCATTTACTTAAATTTTTAACTGCTGACAATATGGAGCATTCACCCTTCATGCTATATGAAAAAATGAACACTTATATAGAAGAGCTTCAAACGAAATTATCGATTACTTTTGAAGTTGTTGAATGGTCCAATCAATCGTTTCGAATTAAGAAGTTTTTGCTTTCAGAAGACAATTCCATCATTCAATTGTTTAACTCGTTAGTGACGGTTTTTTCAAAAAAAGTGTTTGGGAAAATGCCAGAGGAAATCATTGTCTACACGGTTTTAGATGGAAAAAAGCATGTGTATAAACCGTGTGAAAAAGATGTTGAAGAAGGTCTAGCATATTTGCAGCTTTTAAAAGGAATGGTGAAAGAACCAACGAAATACCTCAATCCAAACTCGCTCTTTGAATGTGCTCATTGTCCTTTTTCAAGACTTTGTGAAGAAGACCGAAATCGTGAAATCTACTTTTTGCATTAAAGGGGAAGAGAATGTTGACACAGTTTGTTGTATTAAAATCATTAATCCATCAAATCGATTGCTATTGTCCTTGCTGTCACAATACAGATGAATTTCATTTTCTCAGGGGAGATTGTATTGAAATAGTTCATGATAGAAAAATTCCTTCTGAACTTGGCTGGTACGTTCAAATTGTAGTTAATAATCAATACCAATTTTACATCGCATTAGATGACTTAAAACATTATTATGATGAAGGAAAAATATGCTCACTCTTAGATTTAGAACTACAAGCAAACTATTTCCGCTACCAAGTTAACCAAGCCCTTGATGAAAAAGATAAAGAGCGATTTATGAAAAATGCTGAAAAGCTAAAAAATGTCGAACAGTTAAGGGAGAAAGTAGAGGAGAAGATGAAGGTACAAGTATAAATTTGAAAGCTTCACTTAAAATAGTGAGGCTATTTTATTTGATAATGAAGTTTAGGGATAAATGAAAGTGCTGAAACCGCGGATATAAAGGTGTAGAAACCGCGGATAAAGGTGTAGAAACCGCGGATAAAAGTGCTGAAACCCGGATAAAAGTGTAGAAACCGCGGATAAAAGTGCTGAAACCCGGATAAAAGTGTAGAAACCGCGGATAAAAGTGCTGAAACCGCGGATAAAAGTGTAGAAACCGCGGATAAAAGTGCTGAAACCGCGGATAAAAGTGTAGAAACCGCGGATAAAAGTGCTGAAACCGCGGATAAAGTTGCTGAAACTGCGGTAAATGATCTGAAACCGCGGATAAAAGTGCTGAAACCGCGGATAAAGGTGCTGAAACTGCGGATAAAGGTGCTGAAACTCCGGTAAATGATCTGAAACCGCGGATAAAAGTGCTGAAACTCCGGATAAAAGATCTGAAACCGCGGATAAAGGTGTAGAAACCGCGGATAAAAGTGCTGAAACCGCGGATAAAGGTGCTGAAACTCCGGTAAATAATCTGAAACCGCAGATAAAAGTGCTGAAACTCCGGATAAAAGCTCTGAAACCGCGGATAAAGGTGCTGAAACTCCGGATAAAAGCTCTGAAACCGCGGATAAAGGTGCTGAAACCGCGGATAAAGATGTTAAAACACCGGAAATAGTCTTAGAGAGCGGATAAGAGGCAGAAACTTTTATGAAATTAAGCCCAAACCGCGGTAGGAGAGTCTGGAACTGTAGGAGATTTGGCTAAAACCGAGGGAGGAGAGCCTGAAACCGAGGGAGAAGGAGCTAAAAATACGAGATAGAGAGTCAAAACCGTGGGAGCAGAGCCATGAAACCACAGTAGAAAGTGCTAAAACAACAAAATAAATGCAAAAAACTTTATTTAAATACCAAACTATTAAAATAAAGGAAGAATTAAGTATACTAATATTAAATTTTGTAGTCTCCCTACCTTAAACTTAGAATGACGACATAGAAAAAGGCTGGTCATTCATTTTACCAACCTCTTTTTTAATCATATATAAAAATGAGCGATTTACTTACATTCCCTTTCTAGATGAAAGATTTAGATTATTTTATTTCTACAACAATCGTGTAAGAGGCTTCTCCATTTGGCCATTCAGCTATAATTTCAATGACATATTTTCTTTTTTCAGTTGGGAGAGTAAGTTTGTTTCCGTTTATCGCCAATTCTTCGCTTCGTCCTTGTTCTGTCCATATAAAAGCATGTAACTTTGGGTTGGTACCATTGCTAAATTCTATTGTCGCTGCTGAGTTTGGTTCGACTACTTTTACTTGCATCTCCTCAGCTATTTGATAGGGTGAAGCAGCGTCTGCAATTATGGAATTTCCATTTGTGTGCCATTCATAAGTACCTTTTTCAGTTTCCATAATTTCACCATTTATTTTTACAATTGCTTCTGGAGGTTTTCCTTCTATTTTTTTTGAACAAGCAGACAACATGAATAAAAAAATCATGAATATTAGCATTACAACTTTTTTGCTATTCCCCATCACAGGCTCCCTTCATGGTCTATCAATTACTTTTCTACTAACTCAATCATAAACACATAAGCCACATCTATTTTCTGAAAATCTTCGGATAATTCCCCATTACCGCTAACCAATCCCGTAGGAATGAGTCCATTTTTAGTACCGCCCCAAATTCCGATTATAACGGGTTCATTCCTTTTTAAATTAACTTTCTCAGAAATTGTAGTTAAAAAAGATGAACCTTTTATGTTTTTTACATATGAAGTAGCACTTGAACTACCACTTGGACTCCCAATAATCCAGTTATATAAACTTTCATTACCTTCTAGAGAAAATGAATTATATCCAATTGAGATTGTCTCGTTATCAAAGGAGGTGTTTTCTGTCCTTAATTCAGTTAACATCTTGAAATTAGAAGGCTCACCATTTTTATATTCTTGAATATACAAGTTAAGATCTTCATTTTCTTTTAATGATCCATTTAACTTAAAAAAGTTCATGTTTACCCCTGTAATAGATACTAGCTTTTGTTCCTCTTCATTAAGCTGATAAGGCTCAATGGTGATTTCATTTACATCGTCATTTGAAAACGAGCATCCTGCTAAAAAAATCATTCCGACAATCCAAAAAAGCCACTTTTTCAATTAAAATCACCTTCTAAATGGAGTTGTTAGTCTCATTGTAAAGGTTGTTAGGAATAATTTCCATAAAAAAATCACCCGATTTGTACATTCGGGTGATGAAGAATGGGGGAATACTTGGAATTTATTATAATGATGGACAAGTTTACCAATTTTTATACATAATAAATTTATTTTTGTTTTGAATTATTGACAGCTTTTACTAATACCCTATAATATGTTAACTATAAATGTATATTAGTTAACTAATAGGAGGCTATCATGTCCGATATCCGCTATTACAGTTTACGAATGCGAGCAGCAGAGGGTAGAGCCCATGAAGAAGGCGGAAAGCATATTTCAGGTGGCGAAAAAATTGCAACATTAAAAGAACTGCAAAATGAAGCACTTTATTTACTAAACAAAGCCTTCTCACATACAAGAGGAACACCTGATTTTTTTCAGCTGAAAATTGAAACCATCGAAGAACCACTAACATTTATTCCACCACTTAAACCATCATGGAACGAAGTCCAATCTATTTTAGAAGGAAGACAGCTGGCGAAAGAGCTTCTATTAAAATGCGGTCTTGATGAAAAGGTCATTGAACAGGGGATTTGCGAGCTTGAGAAAAACGATCACGTTCGAGGAGCTATTATCATTGACGCCCAATCTGGAAAAAGAATTGATCAAAGAAATGATAGGGGAATTCGTGTATCCAAATTTGATTGGGACAAAAAAAGCTATAATCAATGGCTTAACGAAGAAAAAGTAAATGACAACATACGGATGAAAGAAGCGATTGCTTTAGCCTCAAAGGTTTGTTCTCAAAAAGCAACTGTTGCTGAGCTATGCTGGTCTGATGACCCAGATTATGTAACAGGTTATGTCGCAAGCCCCTTTTTAGGCTATCAGCGAATTTCTCTGTTAAAAGAATTTGGAGATGAGCGTGGTGGACGAATTATTTTTGCTAACGTCAAAGAACTAGATACATATCTTACTTTTTTAGAAAAATCACCTGTACTAATCGGATGGGAGGAGAAAAAATGAATTTAATCGAAAAAAGTAAAAAATATTTATGGCTTCCGTTTACACAAATGAAGGATTATGATGAAAATCCCCTCATCATTGAAAGTGGTGAAGGCGTCAAGGTTAAAGATATTAATGGAAAAGAATATTACGATGCTTTTTCCTCTGTATGGCTTAATGTTCATGGCCATCGGAAAAAAGAGTTAGATGAAGCGATTAAAAAGCAGCTTGATAAAATTGCCCACTCAACACTACTTGGAATGACAAACGTTCCGGCAACTGAATTAGCAGAAAAGCTAGTCGAGATTTCCCCAAAATCGTTAACACGTGTGTTTTACTCAGATAGCGGTGCTGAAGCGATGGAAATTGCTCTTAAAATGGCCTATCAATATTGGCAAAATATCGGAAAAACGAAAAAGAAAAAGTTTATCGCTGTTAAAAACGGCTATCATGGTGACACAATTGGTGCGGTTAGTGTTGGAGCGATTGATTTATTCCATCAAGTGTACGGACCTCTCATGTTTGAAAGCTACAAAGTACCGGTCCCATATGTATATCGCCACCCTTCTAGTGACCCTAATATTTGTCGCGATGAATGCTTACAAAAGCTTGAAGAGCTTTTAAAAGAAAAGCATGAAGAAATTGCAGCTCTTTCCATTGAATCTATGATGCAAGGAGCAGGCGGTATGATTTTAATGCCAGAAGGTTTCTTATCAGGGGTCAGAGAGCTTTGTTCAAAATATGATGTGCTCATGATTGTCGATGAAGTGGCAACTGGATTTGGTCGGACAGGAAAAATGTTTGCATGTGAGCATGAAGGGGTAGAACCTGATTTAATGGCTGCCGGAAAAGGAATTACAGGTGGATACTTACCTATTGCCGTCACCTTTACAACAGAAAAAATTTATGAGGCATTTTATGATGATTTTCATAAGCTCAAAACATTTTTCCACGGTCATTCCTATACAGGAAATCAGCTTGGCTGTGCCGTTGCACTAGAAAATCTTCGTTTATTTAAAGAAAATAACATTGTAAATCAGGTAGCGGAAAATGCGGAATATGTCAAAGAGCTTTTAGAAGAAATCAAAGAGCTCACGCATGTAGGAGATATTCGTCAGCTTGGGTTCATGTGTGGAATTGAGCTCGTATTCAATAAAGAAACGAAAAAGTCCTTCCCATTTGAACAGCGTGTCGGATATAAAACATCATTAAAAATGAGAGAACTAGGGTTACTCACACGTCCAATGGGAGATGTCCTTGTCTTTATGCCTCCACTTGTTAGTACAAAACAAGAATTAAAAGAAATGCTCGACATTTATAAAGAAGCGATTTTAGATGTACCTGTGAAGGAGGCAGAAGCGCTTGCCGGTGCAAATGTGTAATTGGTTAGAAGAAGAGATTGTAAGAGTAAAAAAGAAGGGATTGTATCGTCAATTCAAAACGATGGAATCTCTTCCATCCTCTGAAGTCGTGATGAACGGAAAACGTTGTTTAATGGCTTCCTCTAATAACTATTTAGGGTTAGCAGGAGATAAAAGATTGATTGAAGCAGCAGTAGAAGCATTTGAAACATATGGGGTAGGGAGCTCTGGCTCGAGACTAACAACTGGTCATACGAAGGTACATGAAGAACTTGAAAAAAAGCTTGCAAAATTTAAAAGAAAAGAAGCTTGCCTATTATTTTCAAGTGGCTATTTGGCTAACATTGGTGTTATTTCAAGTTTAGCTAAAAAAGGTGACTGTATTTTTAGTGATGAATTAAACCATGCGAGTATTATTGATGGCTGCAGGTTAAGTAAAGCGGACACCATCGTTTATCAGCATGTCAATATGACTGATTTAGAGGAAAAATTAAAAAAGGCTCAAAGCTATCGACGACGCTTTATCGTGACAGATGGCGTTTTTAGTATGGATGGCAATATGGCGCCACTACCTGAAATCGTAAAGCTCGCTAAGCAATATGATGCCTATGTTATTGTTGATGATGCGCATGCGACAGGAGTTTTAGGTGAGGATGGAAGAGGGACGAGTGAATTTTTTAACGTTGACATTGATGTAACGATTGGAACATTAAGTAAAGCCGTCGGTTCTGAAGGTGGATTTGTTGTTGGCTCTAAAGTTTTGATTGATTATTTACGAAATCATGCACGGTCCTTTATTTTTCAAACAGGCATGTCACCAGGAGTTGTCGCTGCATCTCAAAAAGCGTTAGAGATCATCGAAAATGAACCGGAAAGAAGAGAAAACCTTCATTATTTAGAACGAAAGCTTCGGGAACAATTACGAATGAAAGGCTTTCATGTGCTTGGTGATCAAACACCAATCATCCCTGTTATCATTGGGGAAGCTGAAAAAGCTGTTACCTTTGCTGAAAAACTACTAGATGAAGGTATTTATGCACCTGCCATTCGCCCACCAACTGTCCCAAAAGGCACGAGCCGCATTCGTGTAACATTAATGTCGACTCATACAGAAGGGCAGATCGAATACATGATTGATACGTTTGTAAAAATTGGTGAGGAGCTAAAGGTGATAGGTAATAACGTTAAAAAATAAGTGCTTTACACAATAAGGGTTTTATGGTAATTTTTTATAAAAATATGTAGAATGCAATGAAGAGAAGAGTAGATACATGTATTCTTTTCAGAGAGCTCCGTTTGCTGGGAAGGGGTAAGAATCATTTATCGAACCAAGTCTCTGAGTATCACATTGGAACCTTTTTTAGGAGATAGTGTGACAGCTTGCTCCTGTTATAGAGCTAGGTAGGATTTTACCTAATGAGGTTAATATGGTGACATATTAATAAAACGGGGTGGCAACGCGATGAAAATCGTCCCCAAGACAAATGTCTTGGGGACGATTTTTTATTTATTTAATAAAGAAAGGAGATATTAAAATGGGTATTCAAAATTGGAAAAATCAAATTCTCCTTTTATTTGGAATAGGAGTTTCGAATCTTGGGGATTGGATTTATCTTATTTCACTTAATTTAATTGTACTTGAAATGACGAAATCTCCGCTTGCAGTTTCTGCCCTTTATATTCTTAAACCTTTGGCTACATTATGTACGAATGCTTGGGCCGGAAGCGTAATTGATCGTTTGAATAAACGTAATTTAATGATTACCCTAGATTTAATGAGAGCCACTTTAATTGTTATTTTACCTTTCTTTTCTTCCATTTGGTCTTTATATTTGGTTGTTTTTTGGATCAATATGGCTAGCTCCATGTTTAGACCAACATCAATGTCTTATATGACGAAACTTACTCCACCTGAACAAAGGAAACGGTTTAATTCACTAAGAAGCTTAATAGAATCGGGAGGATTTCTAATTGGTCCAGCAGTTGCAGGGCTTCTTTTTTTAATAGGTACACCCATTTTTGCCATCTATATGAATGCATTAGCTTTATTTTTATCTGGAATCATTACTTTTTTATTACCAAACTTAGATCCATCAACTGCTTCCAAACAGAAATATATATCTTTTGAACTTTTAAAAAATGATTGGAAGATCGTAAAGAAGTTTAGTTTCCGACATTCTTATATAATGATCATCTACTTTTTATTTAGCTGTATGATGGTCATGGCAACCGCAGTAGATTCACTTGAAGCAGCATTTGCGAAAAATGTGCTTTCCTTATCAGATAGTGAGTATAGTTTTTTAGTAAGTATAGCAGGAGCAGGAGTTGTGATAGGCGCTATCGTAAACACCATTTTTTCTCATAAACTTTCAACTTTATTTCTAATCGGTGCAGGAGCATTCAATGTTTCGGTAGGATATGTTATATATGCATTTTCAAACTCTTTTTTGGTAGCAGCTTTAGGTTTTTTCATTCTTTCCTTTTCATTATCTTTTGCAAATACAGGCTTTCATACATTTTATCAAAATAATATTCCTGTTGAGATTATGGGTAGAGTAGGTAGCATTTTTGGGTTTATAGAAGCAGTTTTAATCATTTTGACAACCATTATTTTTGGAATTACAGCTCAACTTATTTCAATAAAAGCTACGGTAATAGCGGGAACATTTATAATGCTTTTAGTAACAATAGTTTTATGTATTTTAAGCATTAAACCTTCTAACAGAAAATATTATTCAGCAGAAATTGATATTTTTTAAAAAGAAATGGGCTTTCTCAAAAAGAACTAAAATTTATGAGAAAGCCAATAATTTATTGGAAAGCAATCACTTTTAACAAAAAAGACAAAATTTTCTTCCGTATACGACTAGTGGAAAAATGATTTATCAGGTACAATTAAAATGTGAAATACTTCACAAACTAAAGTGTAAGAAATGTTGAAAGGATGATAAGAAGATGGCAAAGGATCGTGTGAATCGTGTAGTTGTAATTGGAACAGGGTTTGTTGGTTCAAGTTATGCATTTGCACTAATGAATCAAGGAATTACGGATGAGTTAGTTTTAATTGATGTCAATAGAGAAAAAGCTATAGGGGACGTTATGGATTTAAATCACGGTAAAGTATTTGCCCCACAACCTACAAACATTTGGTATGGAGATTATGAAGACTGTAAGGATGCTGATTTAGTCGTTATTTGTGCTGGAGCTAATCAAAAGCCTGGTGAAACAAGAATAGATCTTGTTGATAAAAATCTAAAAATCTTTAAAACCATTGTAGAGAGTGTCATGAAATCAGGGTTTGACGGAATTTTCTTAGTCGCAACTAATCCTGTGGACATTTTAACATACGCAACATGGAAGTTTAGTGGCCTACCAAAAAATCGTGTCATAGGTTCTGGAACCATTCTTGATACTGCAAGATTCCGTTTCTTACTAGGGGATTACTTTAACGTTTCTCCAAAAAATGTTCATGCTTATATTATTGGAGAGCATGGCGATACTGAACTTCCAGTATGGAGTCATGCAGAAATTGGAAGTATTCCAATTGAGCAGCTTATAGACCAAAATGAAGAATATAAACTAGAAGATTTAGAAAACATTTTTATTAATGTTCGGGATGCTGCATATCAAATTATTGATAAAAAGGGTGCCACATATTATGGAATTGCGATGGGGCTCGTCCGAATTACACGTGCCATCTTACACAACGAAAATGCCATTTTAACTGTATCAGCTTACCTCGATGGAGAATATGGTGAACAAAATGTTTATATCGGAGTACCGGCTATCATTAATCGCAGTGGTATCCGTGAAATTATGGAACTCCAGTTGGATGAAAAAGAACAGCAGCAGTTCCATTATAGTGTAAATGTACTTAAAGGTATTTTGGCACCATTTTTTGAGGAAGTGAAAACAACATCATAACATCATCCTTTCACTTAAAAAAGCTTGGCGATAAGGTCGCCAAGCTTTTTTGTCATTGTATAGGAAATTATAAATTTACAACTCGTGGACAACTTTTTTTCATCTATGTTTACGTCTAGCTTCAGGCGTTAGCGGCTAGCAAACTTTCCATTTCATCTGTACAATAAGTCAACATCGACTCACTTACTCGCCCGAGTTTCCTTTATCTCCTCCTGAAATTGTCCAGTTTCTACGCCGCTGGCGAACGCACTGGATAAAACCAAACCGCGGATAAAGAGCTGGAAACCGCGGATAAAAGAGCCAGAACCGCGGATAAAGAGCCAGAAACCGCGGATAAAGAGCCAGAACCGCGGATAAAGAGCCGGAAACCGCGGATAAAGAGCCGGAAACCGCGGATAACGTGCGAGAAACCGCGGATAAAGAGCCGGGAACCGCGGAAAAAGAGTGAGAAACCGCGGAAAAAGAGTGAGAAACCGCGGATAAAGAGCCAGAACCGCGGATAAAGAGCCGGAAACCGCGGATAACGTGCGAGAAACCGCGGATAAAGAGCCAGAAACCGCGGAAAAAGAGTGAGAAACCGCGGATAAAGAGCAGGCAACCGCGGATAAAGTCCCGGAAACCGCGGATAAAGAGCCAGAACCGTGGATAAAGAGTGAGAAACCGCGGATAAAGAGTAAGAAACCGCGGATAAAGAGCCGGCAACTGCGGATAACGTGCGAGAAACCGCGGATAAAGAGCCAGAACCGTGGAAAAAGAGTGAGAAACTGCGGATAAAAGTGACAGAAACTACGGATAAGTTGTTTAAACCCGAGGATAAAAGAACAGAACTTATAAAAAAAAGGTTAAAAGTTCATAAAAGAGAAAGACACAATAAAGAAGTGAAGGAAAAACTACAATATGAGGCCCAAAAATCCTAATTCTAGTCGCATTTTTTCTGAAAAGTTCCTAAACTGTATTCATCACCCTAACAATCCATTATTTTTCGAAAATCATTTATATACCTATGGAAAAATATGCTAAAATTAAATTAAATCCGAATAAAAACAGTGCTAGTTTAATAGGGAAAAACAGAATCAGGAGGATCTTTTTTATGAAAAAATACATCAAACCTCTTCTAATAACTCTTTTCTTCTTCATTATCATTGGAATTCCTCTCGCGATATATGATGGATTAAAAGGAAATCCTATACGTTCATGGCTAATGGTCAATGCAACAAAAGAACATCTTTTAAATGAGGGATACAAGGAGGAAGAAATTCTAGAGATTGATGCAACCTATAATATGAAAAGAAACACGGAGCGGATTAAAGGGACTATTGCCTACGTTACATTTCAAGATGAGCCAAATGAAGAGTATGTATATGTTCAACTGAGGGATTCAGATGAAATAAAGCAAAGCTGTGAATATTTTAATCGAGATACAAATGCATACGAAGTCGAGTATACTGAAGATAGAAAACATATGATTAAAGGCTGTATAGCTTATCATTAAGTTGTGCCATTCATCATTCATAAAGGTGTGAATATTCAAACCATCTTCCACAGTGCTTCTTGTAAGAAAGGAGTCTAATGTGAACAGATTAAACCCAATTTCAGAAAAAGAGCGTATATTAGTTATTGATGTTATAAGGGGTTTTGCGATCTTTGGCATACTTCTTGTGAATATTCCTCATTTTAGCTATCCAGATATGTATTTACGTTATCTAGGAGAAGACAATTTTTTTACACAAAACTGGGGAGTGCTTGATCATCTAACGAGAGGATTTTTTGATATTTTTATTCAAGTGAAATTTATTACGATGTTTTCGTTTCTTTTTGGCTTTGGTATGGTCATCATGCTAGAAAGGGCAAAGGAAAAAGGAGAGAAATTTGTACCTATTTATATAAGAAGATTACTCGTCTTGTTTGGATTTGGAGTCATTCATGCGTTTTTAATATGGGACGGGGACATTTTAATGGATTATGCCGTATTAGGATTGCTCCTTTTACTTTTTCGAAATTTTAAACCGAAAACACTTTTTATCTGGTCTATTGCATTGTTTACATTATATGCCATACCTTTTTCATTCATGGGGGCGTATTCATTAACAACCAATTCTGGTGTTGAAGATTTTTATGACGATTCCTATAAACAGGAAATGGAACAAGAAGCAAAACAAGCTATTGAGCACTATCAAAATGGAACCATAGTAGAAGTCTTTAAGCAGCGCATCTATGACCGTTTGTTTTATATGGAATTATCAGGAATGTGGCCGTTTCAGCCAATATTTTACGGCTTTTTCATGATTCCATATTTCAGTATGTTTTTATTAGGAGCGGCCTTTGCCAAGTGGAATATATTTCGTGATATTGAAAAAAATAAAAAGCTTGTAAAACGAATTTGGCTACTAGGCTTAATGATTGGTTTACCACTGAACCTATTAGCTTATTTTGAAGAAGCCTTTTGGACCGTTGGCGGACCTTTTCTCATGCTCTTTTACATGATGTCCATTACTCTTTTCATGCAAAAACCAAAATGGCAAAAGCGGCTTAAAAAATTTTCAGCTGTTGGTAAAACGGCATTTTCTAACTATATTTTACAGTCCATTATATGTACGTTCCTTTTTTATAGCTATGGATTTGGATTATATGGAAAAGTCTACCCGTTTTTAGGACTTATCATCGCTATTCTTATTTTTGCTTTACAAATTTATATCAGTCAAAAATGGTTAGAGAAATTCCGTTTTGGTCCACTTGAATGGATATGGAGAACGTTAACATATTCTCATGTTCAAAGATTTCGAAACAATAAAGTAGTCGAAACAAAAGAATAGCACATAAAAAATGCACCCTAATGTTAGTTATCATCTAACAATTGCGGTGCATTTTAAAAATTTATGAAAATGTTTCAAATCCATCCTTTTCTCTTCTTTTTACTTTATACATAGCTTCGTCGGCATATTTAATGAGTGTCATTAACTCTCGGCTTTGGTCAGGATAAAAACTGATTCCGATACTTGCTGAAAGCACACAACGATAATTTGGAAGATAATCTCTTGCCTTTAAAGTTAAAATTAATTGATACGCGTAATTTTCAGCTTCATTTCGATTTTTTAAGTCTGGAATAAATAATAAAAATTCATCCCCACCGATTCTTGATGCAACAACATCTTCTTTTCCGAACTCTCGAAACAAATTTCCAACCTCTTTTAAGAGTAAGTCACCAATATGATGTCCATATGTATCATTGACTTCTTTAAAACCATCTAAATCAATGTAAAAAATAGAAGAAAGTTTATCCTTGTATTTTTTGTTCAAAAAATATTGGACTTGCTCATAGAAGTTTTCTCGGTTTGGGAGACCTGTCAGTGGATCATGGTGAGCTTTATGTTTTAATTCTTTATAGTTTTGTTCAACGGTTCCAATTAATCGATTAAATTCATTTTCTAAAAAGGTGATTTCGTCTTCGTGTTTAGAAACACCTACTTTTCTTGAAAAGTCATTTGATTCTTCTATTTCATGAATTTGATTTTTAAGGGACTGCAGACGCAGTATAATATGTTTATTTAAGAAAAACCAGCTACTAACAAACGTTACAAATAAAATGAGTAAAAGAATGAAGGTAAAATAAAAGGTGCTTTGTTGTCCTTCTGAGTAAAAAGTTGAATTTTTGTTTAGTTCAATAATTAGAGCTGGTTTACCACTAAAGCTATGAATAATAGCATAGCCTTTTACTTTGCCTTGATCGAAATAGTTTTGATAAACAATGTCGATTGAGCCCAGGTAACGAACATTGTATTCATTAAGCATTTCCCCAGATTGTTGCAGTTTATCGATTATATCTTGGTTAAAATTGGTTAGAGTTACTTCAAGTCTTGTATCTTCTCTTAATTGATTTATCCACGCTTCATCAATTAATCGCCCAATCATTAATGTTCCATTAGGATTACCAGTCATATGAGAATTTAAGATGGGAAAGGTGACAACTAAGAAATTCCCTTCTTTTAAAGATAAAACCCCTCCAACACCGTTAACATTCGGTTGTATCAGTTTTGGATGACTACTTATATATTCAGGAATTTCTTTTGGAATCTCAGATTGTTTTATTCCTTCTATGTTGTAGCTTTTTTGATAGACAATTTCTCCATTTGGTCCTACTAAAATAAAAAAGTTCCATTTGTTTGCAATGAATGTTTCTTTAGGTAAATTTTCATCAATATACTTTTGATTTAAATCATCGACAAATCGGTAAGTTGAATCCCATGCTCCCCAATCTTTACTAAAGTTGACTAACTCATCTAAATCCTTTGATATATAATGAGTAATTTGTTTTAATTTTTTTGTAGTATCATCATTTTCAAGTTTTGCAAATTGGTCCAATATTATTGTTTTGGTCACAATTTGTTCAGATGCGATCACTAATACAAAAATAAATAGGAAAAATATTGATAATCTTCCTTGCAAGCTCATACTCTTCTCTCCTCATATGTACTTCCTCCGAAACCGTCTTTATTATACATTTTAATATAAAATAAAGTAATATTAAGAAAATGAAGAAATTTTTTCTATAAATGAAATAAAAATAATTGAATTGAATTTAGTATAATAATTGGAAAAAGCTCAATTTTTGAGGTGGACTAGAATGAAAACGATAGCAGATATAGCCAAAATTGCAGGAGTTGCCAAAAGTACAGTATCACGGTATTTAAATGGTGGACCTGTAAGTGAAGCAACGAAACGTAAAATTGAACAAGCCATTAAAGAAACAGGATATACCCCTAATCCTTTTGCTCAAAGCTTAAAAGCAAAGAAAACGAATTTTATTGGAACGATTGTCCCGCGTTTAGATTCTTATGCGGCATCACATACATTAATTGGAATTGATGAAAAGCTGAAGGACTTAAATTTTCAATTATTAATTTCTAATACGAGTCAAAAAATTGAACGGGAGATTGAAACGATTTATGACTTAGCTAGTCAAAAAGTGGCGGGAATTATTTTACTAGCTACTCAAATTACAAAAGAACATTTAGAAGCATTTGAAAAAGTAAATATCCCGATTCTCCTTGTCGGTCAAGATCATCCTGATGTTCACAGCTTGATTCATAATGATTACGATGCAGCCTATGAAATGGGGAAATATGTGTTAGAAAAAGGTCATCGAAAAATTGCTTACTTAGGGGTAACAGAAAAGGATATTGCGGTCGGTGTAAGAAGAAAGGTTGGGTATAAAAAGGCTTTTCAAGAAGTGGATAAATGCGATGTACGTTATTTTGAAACAAGCTTTAATATGATTGCTGCTCAAAAAAAGGCTTTGGAAGTGTTAGAAGAGTTTGAGCCGACTTGTATTGTTTGTGCAACGGACAATATTGCTCTCGGTGCGTTAAGAGCTGCCCAATTAAGGGGACTCAATATTCCAAAGGATGTTTCAATCACTGGATTTGGAGGATATGATGTGACAGAAATTATTCATCCTGGATTAACGACTGTGAAATTATTTTTTAAAGAGGCAGGAAGAATGGCTGCCCAAAACATTGTAAAGCTAGTAAAGGATAAATCCATTCCAAAGCAAACCCTATCAAAATATGAAATTATTGAACGAGAAAGCGTTGACAACTTAAACAACCTTAAATTATAATCAAACTGAAACCGGTTCCAGTTGCAATGAGGTTTGGAACCGGTTCCTAAGTCAATTTTTTTGGAACCGGTTCCGATGATACTTATAAAGATATGAATGAGGGAGGAAGCCATGAAATACGATCAAATTGCAAAAGAGATCTTAGAGGCTCTTGGCGGAAAAGAAAATATTTCTGCTGCCGCACATTGTGCAACTCGCTTACGTTTAGTTTTAAATGATGAAAGTAAAATTAATCAAGAAGCACTTGATCAAATGGACGTTGTGAAAGGAACGTTTTCAACAGGTGGTCAGTACCAAATTATTTTAGGATCAGGTACTGTTAACAAAGTTTATCAGGAATTAACGAAATTGACTGGTTTAGAACAAATGTCAACAAAAGACGTTAAAGATGCTGGAGCGAAAAATTTAAATCCAATTCAACGTTTTGTAAAGCTACTATCTGATATTTTTGTACCGATTATCCCAGCGATTGTTGCTGGCGGTCTTCTAATGGGAATTAACAACGTTTTAACAGCTAAAGATTTATTTATTGAAGGAAAGTCCCTCATTGAAGCGTATCCAGAAATGGCGGACTTAGCAGCACTTATTAACACATTTGCAAACGCCGCATTTGTATTCTTACCAATTTTAATTGGATTCTCCGCTACACAGCGCTTTGGTGGTAACCCTTACTTAGGGGCTACTTTAGGAATGCTAATGGTTCACCCTGATCTCTTAAACGGCTGGGGCTATGGTGGAGCTTTAGCGAACGGCGAAATTCCAGTTTGGAGCATTTTTGGATTTGAAATAGAAAAAGTCGGTTATCAAGGAACCGTTTTACCGGTATTAGCGGCATCTTTTATTTTAGCGAAAACCGAACAGTTTTTACGTAAGTATGTACCATCTGCTCTTGATAATTTATTAACACCATTATTAACGATTTTTATTACAGGTATTTTAACGTTTACAGCAGTAGGTCCAATTACTCGTTCTGCAGGTAATTTATTATCAGACGGACTAGTTTGGTTATATGATACAACGGGAATCATTGGTGGTGCGTTATTCGGGTTAATTTATGCACCGATCGTTATTACAGGAATGCATCACAGCTTTATTGCGGTTGAAACACAATTGTTAGCAGACTTTGCAAAAACAGGTGGTTCGTTTATTTTCCCTGTAGCGGCAATGTCAAACGTAGCTCAAGGTGCAGCAACATTAGCGGTTCTTCTCCTTATTAATGACAAGAAAATTAAAGGTATTGCATCTGCAGCTGGTATTTCCGCATTATTAGGAATTACAGAACCAGCCATGTTTGGTGTCAACTTAAAGCTTCGTTACCCATTCATTGGTGCAATTACAGGTGCAGCCGTATCAGCCGCATTCATTACCATCTTTAAAGTAAAAGCTGTTGCACTAGGAGCAGCAGGATTACCAGGTATCATCTCAATTCGCCCTGATTCCATTGTTCCATACGTCATCGGTATGGCCATCTCATTTGTTGTCGCATTCGTAACAACAATCATCCTAGCAAAACGAGCAGCCAAAAAAGAACAAACACAACAAAAAGCAGCATAATTTGATTGGGGCAAGGCCCTAGCTTGGGGCCAGGCCCTAGCTTGGGGCCAGGCCCCATACTATTAAAGGAGTTTGATCAGTTGATGGAATGGACGAGAGAACAACGGTACAGACGAATGGAAGATGCGACAAGTGAAGAGTTAGAAGCTTTAAAAGAAAAAGTGGAGAAAAGTATTTGGCGGCAGACGTTTCATGTTCAGCCAGAAACCGGACTATTAAATGACCCGAATGGTTTTTCTTATTTTAATGGAGAGTATCATTTGTTTTATCAATGGTTCCCACTAGGTCCTGTTCATGGAATCAAATATTGGTATCATACGAAATCCAAGGATCTTGTCAATTGGAAGAATGTTGGGGTAGGTATTCGCCCGAACGATTATTTTGACTCTCACGGTGCTTATTCAGGAAGTGCTATCGATCATAAAGAAAAGCTATATTTAATGTATACAGGAAATACAAGGGATGAAAATTGGATTCGTCATCCATATCAATGTATTGCCATGATGGATCAAAATGGAGAAATTGAAAAATTAAAGGAGCCTGTTATTAAGGATGTTCCGGCTGGTTACACTGAGCATTATCGTGATCCAAAAGTATGGAAGGAAAATAATACATTTTATGCGGTCATTGGTGCTCAACGAGAAAATGAAACAGGTTGTGTCGTCCTTTATTCATCTCCTGATTTAATCAATTGGACTTTTGAAGGAGAGATTCAAACAGATTTAACGGAATTTGGATTTATGTGGGAGTGTCCGGATTATTTTGAGTTGGATGGAAAAGGTATTTTGGTTTTCTCCCCACAAGGGTTAGAACCAAAAGGCAATCAATTCCACAATATTTATCAGTCAGGTTATATTTTAGGAAAAAAGCTAGATTTGAAGACTTTGAAGTTCGAACATAGTGAATTTGTGGAATTAGACCGTGGATTTGATTTTTATGCACCACAAACAACTGTAGACCATAAAGGGCGTCGTCTATTAGTTGGTTGGATGGGCCTTCCGGAAATTGAGTATCCAACTGACAAAGATGGTTGGGCTCACTGCTTAACATTACCGAGAGAATTAATTGTACAAAATGATAAGCTGATTCAGCGTCCTGTAGTTGAACTTCAATCTTTACGCAAAAGTTCCGTACAAATAGAAGATGTTCTCAAAGACGAGAAAAAAATGTATGATGGTTTTAATGGAACAACCTATGAACTTGTTTGTGAATTTACGAACATAACTGCTGATGAAGTTGGTATTGAGTTTAGAGCAAAAGACAATGAAAAAACGGTCATTTCTTATCACAAAGAAGAGCAAAAGGTTGTGTTAGACCGTAGTCAATCTGGAGAAGTGCCAGCAAAAGAATACGGAACGAAACGAACATGTCATGCTATAGGGGATACGTTAGCGCTTCACTTGTTTGTGGATACTTCTTCTGTTGAAATTTTTTTGAATGACGGTGAAGAGGTTTTTACAAGTCGAATTTTCCCAAGGCCCGAAAGCACAGAAATTCGCTTCTTTGCGAAAAATGGTGAAGCCGAACTAAAATCAACATTATATGAATTATCCCCGATGAATGAAGAAAGAGGTGTAGAAAGTGGGACGCTTATTTTCAATCGGTGAAGTGCTCATTGATTTTATTCCATTGCAAAAAGGGATTGCCTTAAAGGATGTACAATCATTTGAACGGGCACCAGGTGGGGCTCCAGCGAACGTTGCGGCAGCAGTTGCGAAATATGGTGCCGAATCATCCATGATTACGAAGCTTGGAATGGATGCGTTTGGTGACTTTTTAATCGAACAACTTCAGCAAGTTGGTGTCCAAACAGACAAGATTAAAAGAACAAAGGAAGCGAATACGGGTTTAGCGTTCGTTTCCCTCCGCGAAGATGGAGAGCGTGACTTTTCTTTCTATCGTAATCCATCGGCAGACCTTTTACTTTCAGAAGATGAAATTGAAGAAAACTGGTTTGAAAAAGGAGATATTTTGCACTTCTGTTCAGTCGATTTAGTGGAAAGCCCAATGAAAAAAGCGCATGAAAAAGCGGTTCGCCTTGTGAAAGAAAATGGTGGAATCATTAGCTTTGACCCGAACGTTCGTCTCCCGCTTTGGAATAGTGCTGAGGAATGCCGTCAAACGATTTTAGAGTTTATTCCAAAGGCACACATCATTAAAATTTCGGATGAAGAGTTAGAGTTTATTACGGGAATTTCGAATGAAAAAGAAGCGATTGAAAGCTTATTTACAGGTGATGTAAAGGCAGTTATTTACACAAAAGGTGCAAAAGGAGCAGACCTTTATACGAAAAATAAAAAATATGAATCTACTGGCTACAAAGTAGAAGTACAAGACACAACAGGTGCCGGAGATGCCTTTATCGGAGGCTTTTTATACAAACTACTTGAAAAAGAAGTAAACTATGACAACTTGGTAGATGTACTAGATGAGCACCACCAAGAAATCCTCTCATTTGCCAATGCAAGCGGTGCGATCACAACAACAGGAAAAGGTGCGATTTCATCGATTCCGACAAAAGAAAAGATTGATAATTTTATTAATAATCAATAGAGAAGACCAATTAAGTTTGGTCTTCTTTCATTTTGCCCACAAACACTTTCATTTTTTGTTACTAATGCCCAAAGTGATGTATAAATCCATATAAGTGATTGAAAAATATGTAAAAGTGATGGGTAAATATTCAAAATTGAAAGAATCGATATAAAGTGATGGAGAATTCTATGAAAGGGATGAACAAATCTTCATAAGTGATTGAAAAACATCCAAATGTGATTTAGAAATCCTTAAAGATAAAGGTCCTTCTTCCTAAGTAAATGAAACAATCTAAAAATGTGATAAACAAATCCCCTTAAATGATTGAGAAACGTGCAAAAGTGATAAATAAATATATAATTGATGCAATAAGCCGTTAATGTAATATAGAAAAAGTCAGCAGAATTCTACTATTAATCTATACGTTCCACCCATTTTTTCGCTTTTCCATCAATTTCTTTAATAAAAGAGTCCTTTCCTTTTATGTAGCTCTCAATATCATATTTATACTTCGATGCGAGGGCTCTTTTTAAATTACTATATTTTTGCGCTTCTTCAGGATGGTGGTTCAAATAATCACGAAAAGCGAGGTGACGAGTGATTTCAGGGTTTCCTTGTTGAAAGATATGAACATGATGTGTTCGCTGATCTCCACCCTTACAGAAAAATCTTCTATTCGGTATCCCATTTTCACCTTTTACCTCATAACCAAGCTGTATCATTTTTTCATTGTAGTTATCAATTTCTTCGATGTCTCTTACTTCTACTAAAATATCGATAATCGGTTTTGCATATATATCTTTAATAGCTGTGCTCCCAATATGATAGATATTGATGATTTCATTTCTAAAAATGTCTCTCAATTTTTTACTTTCTTCTACAAACATTTCTTGCCATTTTTCATGATGTGGAACGACTTCAATAATCCTCATTGGCCTTCACTCCTTTACTTACTCTTTTATTGTACTAAAGATAAATTAGGAGAAAAGACTTATTACAATAATTTGGATAAATATAACAATGGTTTCAAATTTTAAAAATATATTGATAATGATTATCATTTCTAATAATATTGATTACGATATTGATAATCATTTTCAAAAAAATAAAAGGAGGGACTCATTTGGAGAGTGCAAATTTAGTGGTTGAAAGCCAAAAGGGAATTATGAATCGGTTAGTGGAGTGTTTGTATCGTGAAAAAACGATACCGTTTCAAGAGGAAACCCCACATGAATTAACTTATTCCTTTCCATCTGGAGCATATTTAACGATTCACTTAAAAAGGAAATATAGAATGAATCGATTTGATCTTGATTCTGTTTTTTGGATAAAAGACGGATTAAAACAAGAGATTTCAGATCCAAGAGAATTGTTAAACCTTCTGAAAAAAGAAGGATTGTTTCCCTTTTCAAGCTTTGATCGTTTTTATAAGGAAATTGATAACAGCATACATAACTATGCAATAGCGATGAAGAAGTTTGACGCACGAATGAAAGAACTGGATTTACATTCCAATAGTATCGATTGGTGTCTTAAGCAAACAAAAACCGAACACTTTAGTCCACTGGCTTTTTTTGAACAGCTCATTGTTCATGGACACACTCTTCACCCATGTACAAAAACAAAACTCGGTTTTTCTAGTGAAGAAGTTGTTAGATATTCACCAGAATGTGGTGGAGAGCCACCTTTATCATTTGTCGCAATAAAGCATGATCTAATCAAAGTAACATCATTGGAAGAGCAACTATTTTGTGAATTATTGTATCAACAGTTTCCGAATCTAAAAGCATCGATTCAAAAAGAGCTAATAGAGAAAGGGCTAGATTGGAGAGATTACGATATAATTCCCGTTCATCCATGGCAGCTTAAACATACGATTCCAACGATGTATGAAGAAGAGTTGCGAAATAAAGAAATAGTCATTCTATCTAAAAAAGTATACACGTATGCGTTAGCTTCGTTAAGAACTCTTTTACCAAAAGAGGTTGGAAGAAAAGCGTTATTTCATATCAAAACAGCTATTAATGTTCAGGCAACAAGTGCTGTAAGAACTGTATCTCCTCCTTCAACGATACATGGTCCAAAGCTATCAGCCCTTTTTACAACCATTTTAGAAAAAGAGACTTCCATTTCTCAAAAACTACACTTACTAAAGGAATATGGAGGCGCTTATTTTCAAAAAAAGAATGCAGTTAGTAAAGACCAAGCATTTGAATTAGGAAAGAATTTAGCAGCAATTATTCGGCAAAATCCAGAGGAGCTAATCAATTTTGAAAAAAATGAAATCGCGATTCCAGCTGTTTCGTTAATATGTGAGTCTCCATTTTCCAAAAAGCCAATTTTATTAGAACTTATTGATCAATATAAAAAGAGCAATAACATTGAAAGTTATGTTGACTCTATAAAAGGGTTTTTGGCTTCATACGCAAAGCTTTGCTTTGAAACACTCATTCCTTTGATGTCAAAATATGGGGTTAGTTTTGAGGCTCATTTGCAAAATAGTATTCCGATTTTTAAAGATGGTACCCCAATTCGACTCATTGTTCGGGATTACGGTGGAATTAAAGTTAATATGAATCGACTTAATAAACAAGGGCTATTGTTTAGTTTTGAGAAAGATACGCACATTCAAGCCCGGAAGGATAAAGAGTTACATCAAACCCTTTCTCATGCTCTCATTCAAAATCACTTAGGTGAGTTGATTATTTGTATTGCTCGTCATATGAACATGGACGAAAAGGAGCTATGGAAAGTTGTACGAAATCAATTAGATCACGTATTTGATTCCTTTAAGGATGTAAATGAGAAAGATAAACATTCATTGTTAAATCCGACCATTTACTTAAAAAGTTTAGTTAAAATGAGGCTTCGACATTCGATTGATAACGAATATGTAGAAGTGGATAATCCGCTTGTTGAAAGGAAGGAGGCTGTTCGATGAGTCTGCAAACATTAAACCATTTTTGCGTTGATCAGTATATCGATTACGAGCTACAAGCCAAGGAATATCTAAAAAGGATAGATGAACATTTATTAAAATCTTTTCTAAACAACCTTCCAAAAGCTAAAAAAGTGATTTTAAATCGACTCGTTGAATCTTTTATCCGTGAGGATGTCCTTCATTTTAGAAGTAAGAGTTATGAAATTAAACGTATCGGAAATGTATTTATTGTCAATGATTCAGATTTTACAAATGATTGGGAAAAAGTAGGACGATTATTAGAAAAAATTCAGATTCAAGAAGGAAAGACGTATTTATTCATCCATCTAAAAGAAGATGTGTTTATATTTATTCCTTTTAAGTCAAAACATGCTTTTTACCGATATCAATTAAGTGAAGATATGTTGTTCATTGATCAAAACGAAGAGGTTATAACGGATTGTGTTCAATTTTTTGATTGCTTGTTTACATATTTGCCATCCATACATCAAGAACGGGAAAACTGGGAAAATGTATTAAATGAGCTGATGAATGGAAGTGTTAATTTAGCTTTATCCTACACCTTTTTTGAACGAAAAAAGGGAACGTTATCCGAAGCTGATTACATGAAAACACCTATTTTGAAAAGTTTATTCTTCGAACAGCTTTGTATTGAAGGACATCACTTACATCCAGGAACGAAGACGAAAATGGGCATGAAGGTGGAAGATGTTATTCAATATTCACCTGAATTAAAAGGAGAAGTTTCGATTCGTTTTGTAGCTGTTAAAAAAGAATTTTTAGACTTTAACAACATTGATGGAAAGGATCCGAATGAGTTTTTATTTGAGCGGCTTCCTATTTTACGAAACGAATTCAATCAGCTTTGTAAAGAAAACTATATGATAATTCCAATTCATCCTTGGCAATATGACCATATATTATTTGATTTATATAAAAAAGAGATAGATGAGGGTATTATTATTCCACTACCACAAGTGTCACTCAAAGCAAATGCAACAACTTCTTTTCGAACAGTAATTCCAAAGAATCATGATCTTTTTTTAAAGCTTGCGGTTCATAGTCAAATGACCTCAACAAAACGTTCTGTATCCATTCAAACAGCGATGAATGGTCCAAATGTTTCAAAGCTCATCCAAAAAGTAATGGAAAGAGAAAAAGATCTCCAACGCTTTTTTATTCCAATACATGAAACATATGGTATTGCATTTCGCTCTGAAGACCCAATCAAAAGTCGTAACTTAACAGCTATGATTCGAGAAGGTATTAATCAATATATTGAACAAAATGAGATACCAATTGTCGCTTCTTCTTTTAACAGTCCTTCTTATACATCCGATAAACTTCTATTAGAAGATCTATTTGATCAATACTGTCAGTCAGAAGGGATCAATAAAGTTGATGGAGTTTCTAGGTTTATTAAAGATTACTGTCGTATAACGATTCCTGGATATTTAACACTGATGGTTAAGTATGGTATTGGATTGGAAGGACATTTGCAAAATTCAATTGTCGTCTTTGAAAGTGGTAAGCCAAAAAAGATACTATTTCGTGATTGGGGAGGAGCACGTATTTATAAGCCTAGGGTAGATAGTCAAGGATTAGACCTAAATGTATATCCAAACTCTATAACTGTAACTAATGAATTTATCGAAATGTTTAATAAAGTTCATTATACTGTATTTCAAAGCCATATCGGTGAAGTCATTCGAATTATTAGCTCTTATGTCAATATAGGAGAAAAAAGCTGCTGGAAGATTGTCAAACAACAATGCGAAGATCTCATTCATTCCCTTAATTGTTATGAAAAAATAAAAGAACACGACCGAAACTATCTTTTTGCCAAAACTGTTGATCATAAATCTTTAACGAAAATGAGGTTAAATGAAGGATTAAGTGGATATGTTTATGTAAAAGTACCGAACCCATTACATTAGTCTATATACATCATTAAAGGAAGATGCACATGAAAGGGTCTTGTCAACATTATCCAAAACAATATATATCTTTTTTGACATCAAGCTTTTTTAGCCGAATTGGTGAAGGGATGGACTTTACTGTTTTAAATTGGATTGTTTTAGAAGCAACAAAATCTCCATTCGCCTTAGGTATTTTAAATGCATGTCGATTAATTCCCATTTTTTTGTTTAGTATTCCAGGTGGTATATTAGCTGATCGATTTTCCAAGAAGAAGATATTGAAATGTACTCAACTATTTTTAGCTTTTATGACGTTTATATTGCTTTTTGTATGGAATGCTGAACTTTCATTTGGATGGATTGCGGTCATTATTTTCATAAGAAGTGTATTTTTAGCTATAGAAACTCCAGTGCGAAATGCTCTTATTGCTAATCTTGTTAAGAAAAATCAATTAGCAGGAGCCATCTCGTTACATACATCTATTATCCATATTTCAAGATTACTTGGACCAGCTCTTAGTGGTTGGCTGCTTACTGTATTTCATGAAAATGTATTATTTTCAGCCTATATTGTTTTATTAATCGTATCATTTATGAATTTATTCAATTTACCTGAAGATAAGCCGGCTCGAACAGTTAAGAAAAAGAACAAAGGATCGATGATTGAGGTTGTTTTGTTTATCAAAAAAGATCGACCACTAAAAGCTTTACTATTATTATCTGTTGTTCCGATGTTATTTGGTTTTCCATATTCATCGATGCTTCCGATTTTTGTAAATAAATTAATGAATTTAGGTCCAGAGCAATTTGGATTCATGCTTTCTTTATCATCTATTGGTGCATTAATGGCTACGATTTTGATGTCAACAGGAAAGATTCAAGTAACAGTAACAAAAATGATTGGAACTTGTCTTTTATTTGGAACTTTTTTAATAGGTTATATTATTAGTTATTCATTTATATGGATTGTTTGGGGTTTATTATTTTTTATTGGATTTTTTAGCCAATTTTATCGAACATCAAGCCGTATTTTATTACAGCACTATGTTCCAAATGAGATAAGAGGTCGGGTATTAAGTATCTTTTTGATGGATCGAGGCTTTATATCACTAGGTGTTCTTTTATTTAGTTTTATAGCCGAATGGAATGTTTATTGGTCTGGTGTGTTAATGGGAATGTTATGTGTTACACTTTCTGCTTTGATTATTTTATGGAATTATAGATGTTTGCAAGAGTTATCGAAAGGAGATCACGATGAAAACAAAGGAAAGAATTTCGATCGTGGATTCGATCGTCAAATGGAAAAATTATCATAAACCATTTTGTGCATATGTGTATGATTTAATCGAATTAACAAATCATGTTAAAAATTTAAAGGGTTCGCTTCCTCCTCAATGTGAGCTATTTTATGCGATGAAAGCAAATCCAGATCAAAATATTTTAAAAACTATAGCTCCTTATATTGATGGATTTGAAATTGCTTCATTGGGAGAAATGAAAAAGCTTAATCATTTGTCGATTCCAAAACCAAAAGTGTTGAGTGGTCCAGTTAAAACCGATGAAACGTTAAAAGAGGCAATTTTGAACGAAGTGGATATCATTCATGTAGAAAGTGCATGGGAGCTTGAACGGATTTTGTTTTTAACTGAACAATTTCAAAAAGAAGCGAGAATCGCTCTTCGTATAAATTTACAAGCAACAATTTCAGGAGCTCGATTAATAATGGCAGGAAAGCCAACGCAATTTGGAATTGATGAACGTGAAGTTGGTCAACTCATTCAAATCGCTCAGCAACATCCACTTGTAGAGCTTGTTGGCTTTCATTTTCACTCAGTTTCCAACAATTTAGATGCTGAGGCACATTGTACTTTTGTTTCCCATTGTTTAAAGAAAGTAGCGCAATGGGAAAGAGAAAATAATTTACATGTTTCCTATATTAATGTTGGTGGCGGAGTAGGGATTCATTATGAAAAGGATGATAAACCTTTTGATTGGGAATTATTCACTTTCCGTTTGAAAGAAGTTTTACATCATGAGGCGAAAGAAACATGGAAGGTTATATTTGAATTAGGTAGATATATGGTTGCAAAATGTGGATACTATGCTAGTGAAGTTATAGATATAAAAGAAAATCATGGGGAGCATTTTGTCCTTATTCGAGGTGGTTCCCATCATTTACGCTTACCAGCTGCTTGGAAGATGAGTCATCCTTTTCAAGTCATTTCTATTGATGATTGGTCTTATTCGTTAAAACGGCCCTTTTTAATGAGAAAGTCTGTGACGATAGCGGGAGAGCTTTGTACACCAAATGATGTGCTTGTAAGAAATATATTTTGTGAACAAGTTCGGGTAGGAGATATCATTTTATTTAAAATGGCAGGTGCCTATGCATGGACCATTTCCCATCATGACTTTTTAAGCCATGAACATCCGGAATTTTTTTATATTCAATAATAATAGTTTATGACAGCTCTTTGTGATAGAGCTGTCCATTTTTTTATGTAATTAATAGCGAATATTAAACGATTGAAAACCTTCCATTTGTTCCTTCTCTGTTAATTGAATATGTTCAACTCTAGAAAAAGGACTGCCTTTTTTCATTTCTTCAACAAAGCTTTTTAAATTTTCCTCTTCTCCCTCTGCAACGATTTCAACCGTTCCGTCTTCTTTGTTTCGTACCCAGCCTGAAATTTGGTGTTCCGATGCTAATATTTGCGTAAAGTAACGAAATCCGACTCCTTGAACGCGTCCATGAACGATGATATGGTAGTGTTTCATTTTTTTTGCTCCTTTCATTTATTTATTTTACCTTTCTTTAGATTTTTTAAGAAACAAAAAGGCGCTAACAATTAAGTTAGCACCTATCAATATAACAATATTGCAGAAAATTCTGAATATTAACGGTAGTATTTTTCCAAAAGTTGTGCTAGTTCATAAGTTTTGTAGGTTTCGAGTTTCTTGCCTTCATAATAGCGAATTCCCAGCTTCTTAAGTTCCTTTACGTACCAGCCTTTACTTCCAAAGTACATGAACCCCATCCTTCCTTAAAATTTTGGGAATGATTCTTCAAAGAAGCTTAGTCTCGCTGTTTAAATACTATTTTAACATTAACCGAATGATAACGAAAGGTTTTGTCGAAATTTAGTAGACTTTTTGTATTTTGTCTACTAGTATAGGGGAAGATGGGGTATGTGAGGGAGTGTTATACATGAGTCTATACTTGACATTTGAAGAGATGCTTAAGATTTGTGAAAAGATTAATGAAAAATTTATTCCTAATGGCGAATCGTTTTTGGAAAAAGTAGATGAGCTGTTTGATATAGATGAACCTGTAACATTTCAACATTTTATGGTAACGACATTAAAAGAACTGTTAAAAGTAGTTGATGAGGAAATTAATAAAATCGAAGAATATGTCAATATTAAGCCAAGTTGCTATAAAGGCTGTGCCTATTGCTGTTATTTTCCGATCATTGTCACTAAAGCTGAAGCAAAGCTTATGGTTGAATATATTCATAGCTTACCGAAAGAAAAACAGCAACAAATATGGAATCACTTAAACCAATATTTTGAAAGCTACTCAGAAAAAATTTCAGAAGCTTGCTCTCTTAATTTTCAGGATGATCGATTTTTTAAGGAAACTTACATTCGAAAGCAGCTTCCATGTCCATTTCTTGATACAAAAACCAATACTTGCTTAGTGTATGAAGTACGCCCAATTCCTTGTCGTACTTATTTAAACTACTGTCATCCATCTGTCTGTGCAGAAAATGATGTTCCGAAAGAGCCTTTTAGCTATGAATTTCTATATGCTTTTTACATGCAAGCACTGAATGAAGTAATACAAGAGCTCACGGAAGAAGAGGAATTCGATTTTGACTATCCGAACGATTTAATCACATACGACTATTTGCCAAATCTGTTATCAGAATATAAGCCAACCGACTCGTAATGGGTCGGTTTTGTTTCAATATGACGATGAAAAAACAAAGTAAACCTTAAAATCTAGGGAATAGCACGTAAATTTTAGAATGTAGCCCATATAGTTGATAGAATAGCCCGTAAAATTGATAAAGTACACCGTAAAAAAAAGAAAACAATCTTTTTATAAACTGTTTTGAAAAATAAAAAGGAAATCGTACGAAATATATTATATTATTAATAGATATAAAGACAGAATATTTATATAATTGCAAACGGTTACATAATATTTAAAAAGGTGAAATTCATGTCAAACAAAAGATGGACGCTAACTTTAATTTGTTTATTCATTTTGTTCTTATATGTTTTTATACAGTTTATCTGGACAACAAGGCAAATGGAAGGAGCAGTGGAATCTTTAGACAAAAGAGTTTCTTTAAACGAAGAACCTTTACATTTTATACTTATTGCTCAAGAATTTGACAATCCATATTGGCGAAAAATTGAAAAAGGTGCTAAGGATGCTGCAAAAGAGTTTCAAGTAGAGGTAGAGTATGTTGCACCATTAAGAACTAGTGTTGAAGAACAAATGAAACTGTTAGAAAAAGCTATTGCTTCTAAAGTAGATGGAATCATTGTTCAAAGCTTAGATGAAGAAACATTTACTCCCATTATTAATAAGGCGATGTCAAAAAATATTCCAATTATCACAATTGATACAGATGCTAAGGGGAGTAAACGTCTGTCCTATGTGGGGACAGATAATTTTGCAGCTGGACAATTACTTGGGAAAACCGTCGTAGACATGACATCAGGGGAGCATAAAATCGGAGTTATTATTGGAAGTGAATCATCTGACAATCAACAGGAAAGACTAGATGGCTTTTTGTCAGTGATTCAACAAGATCCAAGGTTTGAGGTAGTGAACGTTGAAGTATCCAATATTTCAAGAATACAGGCGTCCATCCAAGCGGAGATTATGTTAAGGAAATTTCCCGATATCTCCATAATGGTTGGGACAAGTGCATTAGATGCAATTGGGATGACAGTGGCTGTGAAAAATTTACAAAGATCAGATGTTCAAATTTTTGGGTTTGATGACGTAGAAGAAACAATAACGGCTATAAAAAAAGGAGAAATTTCGGCAACAATCATTCAAAGACCATATGAAATGGGATATGTTGCTGTTCAATTAATGGTTAAGCATCTTAAAGGACAACCTATTCCAAACGTTTATTTTACTTCAAGTAAAAAGATTGATGCATCAAACGTACAAATGGAGGTAACGCCGTGAATATACGGACAAAATTGTTTATATTTATTCCATTACTTGTGATTTTGCTCAACACGATAGCCTTTTTTATTTTTGATAGTGGAAAAAAAGTTCAAAAAAGCTATGACTTCATGATTCAGCGTATCTACTTATATAAACAAATTTCCAATGAAACTCAAGAAAATCTACGCTATTTAAGTAGCTACCTTATACATCAAGATGAAAAAAACCTTAACTTATTAATCAAACATAAAACCAATTTACAAAGTTTGCAAAGTAAACTAAGCATTAATTCAGCTAGTAATCCTTTAGTTATTGATAACTATAAAAATATGATTCTTACTTTTATCCAATTAGAGGAAGCTATATTAACGAATTTAAAAGAAAAGAAATTTGCAGATCAAGCTGATCAATTTAAAGAAATAGAGAGAGTAGCCTCTTTCATACAGGAAGATAGTCAGCAATTAGTGGACGTAGAATTAAGTGAATATCAACCTGTATATAAAAGTATGTTAGCCATTAATGAAAATATGAACAAATGGGGCGGAAGTTTGTTTATTGTTACAACAGCATTAAGTATTGTATTTGCTATTTGGTTATCTAGAAGTATTGTCATTCCTATTCAGCAGCTTGTTCAAACAGCTAAGCAGGTTTCTTCTGGAAATTTAAATACAAATGCTCCAATAAATGATGCGAATGATGAAGTTGGAGTACTAGGAAAAGCGTTTAATCAAATGATTGAAAATTTACAAAAATTAATCTCTAAAAATATGGAAATGCTAGAAAAAGAAAAATTAATGAGAGAATTAGAGTTAAAAGCACTTCAAAGTCAAATAAACCCTCACTTTTTATTTAACACGTTGAATGTGATTTCAAAGCTAGCGTACATTGAAGGGGCTGAAAAAACAAGTGAACTAACCATTTCTACTTCTAATTTATTAAGGTATAATTTGCGAAAATTAAACGAACCTGTCATGCTGCGTGAAGAAATAGAAAATGCAAAAGAATATTTTGCAATCCAAAAAGCACGATTTCGTGATCGAATTTCATTTCAAATGGATATTGATAACGATTGTTTAGACCAACCTATCCCAGCTCTTACTATACAGCCTTTGCTTGAAAATGCTTTTGTTCACGGGATTGAATCCATGGAATCAGGAGCTGTTATTGAGCTAAACGTTAAAGAAAAAGGAGAAAGAGTGTTGGTGGAAATTTCTGATAATGGTATTGGAATGGACGAAAAGATTTTAAAAACGATACTAGAATCACCTTCATTTTCTATTAAAAAACCAACAGGGCATTCGACCGGATTAGGAATGGAAAATGTATTTAGGAGATTACGTTTATTTTATCAAGTACATGATATCGTGGATATTAAAAGTGAACTAGGTCGCGGCACCACAATTTTGCTGTCACTACCAAGAGTAAAGGGGGATGCGATACATGTATAAGCTTCTCATTGCTGATGATGAACCTCTAGAGCGTGAAGGATTAGAATTAATGATTCAAAAATGTTTACCTAATCAATTCCAAATTTTTCATGCTGAAAATGGTCGATTAGCAATCCAACAGATGGAAAAGCATCAGCCAGAAATTATTTTTATGGATTTAAAAATGCCAGGTATTCAAGGAATCGAGGCCATAGAAGAAATAAAAAAGCAAAATCCTAAGACTAAAATCATTATATTAACGGCTTATGATTATTTTTCTTATGCCAAAGAAGCCATTGAACTTGGTGTGTGTGATTATATATTAAAGCCAGCCAAAAAAGAGAAGATTGCCGATGTGTTAAAAAAATGTATGTCAGAAATAGAAGAGGAAGTAGAAAACCGTGAAAAAGAGCTGGAAATGAAAGAAAAACTAGGGCATCTTTTTACACTTAGTGAATCCGAATGTGCTCTTATGATTATGATGGATGCGGTATCCGAAACAGATGTGAATGAATTACTTTCCCTATTAAAAATTCCACAACAAACATGCGTCACACTTGTTATTGAGTTTTCTAATATAAAGATGGGAGAGAGACAATATCTTTATCAGCTTGCTAAAAGGTTTATGAAAAATAAAGTAGAGTGTTTATGTAGTCCATTAATCGAAAATCGAATGACGATATTTGCTTTTCCATCCGATGTAGACATGACACGAAATCAATGGATTACACTTACGATGAAATGGATGAAGGAAATCGAAAAACGAACAAATAAAAAAATGAAAATAGGAATTGGTAATTGCCAAAAGGATATTAAAGAATGGAAGAAATCGTATCAAGAAGCTCTTTTAGCTGTGAAATCTCAACCGTATTTTGGTCGGGTAAAACATTTTTCAGAAGTAGAGATAATACAGCATTCAGAAAAGAAAGAGGAAATTACATACCCCATAAATTCAGAGAATTCAAATGGTCTTGAGATAGCACTTCAATTTATATCTGATCATTTTCACGAAGATATTACACTAGAGGAAGTTGCTCAATTGATGAATTTCCATCCCCATTACTTTAGTAAATGGTTTAAAAAAGAAACCGGTCAAACGTTCTCTGATTATTTAACACATAAACGGATTGAAAAAGCAAAAGAGCTAATGAAACAAAACGACCTTCATGTGAAAGAAATATCTTATCATGTTGGATATAACGACCCTAACTATTTTAGCCGTGTATTTAAAAAAGTTACCAATATGACACCAAAAGAGTATCGAAACCAGCTACAAAAAAATTAAATATTACATTGAATCACTTCTTCTATTCGTAAAGGAAGGAGTGATTTTTTTAGCACTTTTTTGACAAATGTTAAAAGAATCCTAGTTTGATAACTTCTCATAAAATAAAAGGCGAAAATTGTCCCTTTATAAATCGAATAAGTGAAGGAAACAGGTGAGTAACCGCTTACACAATCATGTTAGGCTTATAAATGAAAACGCAAACATTTTAAGGGGGATTCAATATGAAGAAATGGTGGAAAACATTATCGCTGACAGCTGCATCACTTGTTTTAGCTTCTGCTTTAACAGGGTGTGGAGTTGTTTCATCAGGGAGTGCAGACGAAAGTAGTTCGGTAAAAGAAGAGGATGACAAAATTGTGATTGGCTTTTCAATGGATACATTAAAGGAGGAGCGTTGGCGACGCGATAAAGACCTATTTGAAGAAAAAGTAAAGGAATTAGGAGCTGAAGTAAAAACACTAGCGGCTAACGGAGATGATGCTGCTCAATTGAATCAAGCAGAGCAATTAATTTCTGAAGGTGTAGATGTTTTAGTTGTGGTACCTCATAATGCAGAAGCTTCAGCAGCTATCGTTGATAAAGCACATAAAGAAGGAATTAAAGTTATTTCGTATGACCGTCTCATTAAAAACGCAGATGTAGATTACTATGTTTCATTTGATAATGTTCGAGTTGGGGAAATGCAAGCAAAAGCGATAGTTGAAAAAGCACCAACAGGAAACTATGTATACATCGGTGGTGCCGATACAGACAATAATGCTCATCTATTCCGTGAAGGCGCAATGAATGTATTAAAGCCACTTGAAGAAAAAGGAGATATTAAGATTGTTTATGATCAATTTTCAAAAGACTGGAAGCCTGAAGAAGCTTTGAAAAACATGGAAAATGCTTTAACAGCTAATAACAATAATATTCAAGCTGTAGTTGCAGCAAATGATGGTACAGCGGGTGGTGTCATTCAAGCATTAACAGCTCAAGGTCTAGCAGGAAAAGTTCCTGTATCTGGTCAAGATGCAGAGCTCGCTGCCCTACAGCGAATTGTGGAAGGAACGCAAACAATGACAGTTTATAAACCAATTCATGCTATTGCAACAAAAGCAGCTGAAATGGCTGTAGCAGTTGCCAAGGGAGAAGATATCGAAACAAATCAAACCGTATCGAACGGTAAAATTGATGTTCCATCTGTCCTTCTCGACCCAATTGCTGTCACAAAAGAAAACGTTCTCGACACAGTTATCAAAGACGGGTACCACAAATTAGAAGATGTCTACCAAAATGTACCGAAAGACCAATGGCCAAAACAGAATTAAAAAGCTATTATATGGGGCCAGGCCCCATAACGTGATTAAATGACTGACTTGGGGCCTGGCCCCAATCTAGGGCCAGGCCCTTTGATTGGGAGGAAAGATGATGTATGCGTTAGAGATGGATCAAATTACAAAAGAGTTTCCTGGAGTGAAAGCATTAGATAGTGTGACGTTTAAAGTGAAGAAGGGTGAGATTCATGCACTCTGTGGTGAAAATGGAGCTGGAAAGTCAACGTTAATGAAAGTATTAAGTGGTTTATATCCAACTGGAACATATTCAGGTGAGATTCGAATTGACGGAAGCCCAGTTCATTTTCGCCATATTAAAGATGCAGAAAAAGCTGGGATTACAATTATTCATCAAGAACTGGCACTCGTTAAAGACTTAACAGTTGGAGAGAACATTTTTCTAGGCGCAGAACCGAGAAAATATGGTGTCATCCAATGGGATCAATTGTTTTATGAGTCATCCAAATGGTTAAAAGCAGTAGGGTTAAAAATGTCTCCTCAAACGAAAATATATTCACTCGGTATTGGACAACAGCAGCTAGTAGAAATTGCAAAAGCTTTGTCTAAGGATACGAAGATTCTCATTTTAGATGAACCAACAGCTGCCCTAACAGAGAGTGAAGTCGAAATATTAATGGGAATTTTAGAGGAATTAAGAGAAAAAGGAGTAACTTGTATTTACATTTCACACAAAATGCCTGAAGTTTTCCGCTTAGCCGACTCCATAACCGTTTTGCGTGATGGTCAATCCGTTGCAACTTTATCCAAAGGTGAAACAAGTGAAGATCAAATTATCTCGTTAATGGTTGGTAGAGAATTAACAGAACGATATCCACAAGCTAAACGTACCCCAAAAGAAACCATTCTTGAAGTCAAGAACTATTCTGTCTGGCATCGAGATATGCCACAAATGAAAGTAAATGATAATATTTCCTTTTCTCTTAGAAAAGGGGAAATCCTAGGTATCGCGGGATTAATGGGATCTGGTCGATCAGAGCTTGTCACAAGTCTTTTTGGAGCATACGAAGGAAAACGAGAAGGGGAGATCTGGATAGAGGGCAAAAAGGTTCATATCCGGAACGTCCAAGATGCCATTAATGAAGGGATTGCATTAGTGACGGAAGATCGAAAACGCCTTGGTCTTGTATTAAGTATGGACGTAAAAACAAACACAACGCTTGCTAGTTTAAAGAAAATTAGCAAATGGGGAGTTATGAACCATAATGAAGAGATGAAATCAAGTCAACAATTTGTTCAGAAATTAAAAACAAAAACGGCATCTCTTGAAACGAAAGTCGGAACATTATCTGGAGGAAATCAACAAAAGGTCGTTATTGCCAAGTGGCTAATGTCTAAACCGAAAATATTAATTTTAGATGAACCAACACGTGGAATAGATGTAGGGGCAAAATATGAGATTTATCAATTAATGAACCAGCTAGTTGAACAAGGTGTCGGAATTATTATGATTTCATCAGAGCTTCCAGAAATACTTGGTATGAGTGACCGAATTTTAGTTATGAATGAAGGAAAATTTGTAAAAGAGCTGACGAAGGAAGAAGCGACACAGGAAAATATTATGCAAGTAGCGACGGGAGGGAAGTAAATTGGAATTAAAAGTAACGGCTCAACAAAAGACTAATGTAAATAAAATGTCTTTGAAAGATATAATTGGGAAAATTGATGTCCGTGCTTATACTATGATTGGTGCCTTAGTTGCCATTTGGATATTGTTTGGAATTTTAAACGACACATTTTTAACAGCTCGTAACCTATCGAATTTATTTACGCAAATGTCTGTAACATCCATTTTAGCGATTGGAATGGTTCTTGTCATTGTAGCGGGACATATTGACTTGTCAGTTGGATCCATTGTAGGTCTTACAGGAGGTATTGCCGCTATATTAAGTAACTGGATGGGGATGCCAACAATTGTTGTTATAGTAGGGACGTTAGTTGCTGGAGCAGTAGTTGGATTACTCCAAGGCTGGCTCGTTGCCTATCGAGCAATACCTGCGTTTATTGTTACGTTGGGAGGAATGATGGCATTTCGTGGTATCTTAATGGGAATAACCCAATCAACAACCATTCCTATATTTGATGCGAATTTTATTGCGCTTGGAAGTGCTTATTTTACAAAAATGTTTGGAATTGTATTAGCACTTCTTTCAATCATGACTTTGGTTATTTTAACTATTAGAAAACGAAAAACTCGTATAGAATATGGATTTGAAGTGATGCCACTTTCAATGGAAGTTTTGAAAGTACTCTTTCTTAGTACACTTATTATTTTATTTGTCTTAACGATGAACAGCTATAAAGGAATTCCTTTCCCAATCATTTTTGTCATTGGTTTAGCAGTCATTTTTTCATTTATTGCGAATAACACAACCTTTGGTCGACATATTTATGCCATTGGAGGAAACTCAGAAGCAGCACGATTATCAGGAATAAATATTAAAAGTCGTACAATGATGCTCTTTTTATTTAGTGGATTGTTGTCAGCAGTTGCTGCTATCGTATTAACAGCTCGACTTTCTTCTGCTACGATTTCAGCTGGACAAATGTACGAACTCGATGCAATTGCTGCATGTGTCATTGGTGGAACCTCTTTAATGGGTGGTTCAGGAACAATCATTGGTGCAATTATAGGAGCTATGGTCATGACTTCCCTTGATAATGGAATGTCCCTAATGGGGATGGAAACCTTTTGGCAGTACATTGTGAAGGGAAGCATTCTAGTACTTGCTGTCTGGTTAGACATTGCTAGTCGTAAAAAAAACAAATGATGAATGGTTTGTGTAATAAGGGCTGGACTTTGAATTAAAGATTTCAGCCCTATTAATCTTTACCAACGCCATATAAAATCCCCCACAACCTTCTATCCTAAAATCAAACTTTTAGCTGCAACGGCTAACTCAATGGCTTCAATGGTTAAACAATAATCATCATAAATATCTCCACTTGGGATCCTGCTGTCTTTTAAATATTTCAATACTGATACATCTTGAAACCAATCATGTATAAGAGCTTTTTCATGTATTACATGACTCCAAGCTTTTTCTAAGTATGGGCTATATAATGGGAGTGCGCCTTTTTTTAATTGACATTCTCGCGTTCTGATTTCGTACCTTGATTGATTGACTGATATTTTAATAGGAGAAAATAGATCATTCCAATAATCAGACCGAGAGCCGGTATGGGGATGCTCCTTTGCCCAACTTAAAACCTTGTCATGAATTCCTTTTTTCAAAAAAAGAAGGGAATATAATAGTTTTCCAAAAAGAATTCGTTCATGTAAGGAGGCAAAATGATGGACAGTTGCTCCAACAAGTTTAGGCCGTTCCCCTTCATTCGAATACGGAAACAGAATATGATTAAATGGTAAAAAATCATATAACTTAAATTCAAAAGTGTTTAACACATTTTTCTGAAAGATTTTATTTTGAATAAGTCTTTTTTCAATGTAGTTTTGTTCATTGATAATGGTGGCGATGGCTAACAGTTTGTGATTTTTCTTTTTCCAAAAATCATTCCATGCCGCTTCCATAAAAATGGACACGTGAAGGTATGGTAAAAGATAAAATAAGTTTTGCTCTTTAATTAAACTATATTCATAAAGTAATAGCTGTGGAAAAGCATCTTGGAAGATTAGCCAATTTCCTCTTTCAATAAATGAAAAAAGATTTTTTCGGTCCTGATTAGTTAATAGGTTTGGTAATAAATCTCCTTTTAAATCTGTCATGTTCCAGCCTCCATTACGTGAAACCATATGAGCAAGAAACGACCAGTGAATTTCAGGATAACGGAGGTAAAAGGAAAGGTATGCCTTTGTTCTTGTCACATTATTCAAATTGTGTTTCTCAGTCTGCCTTCTTATGGATTCAATAATGTCTTGCTCCCATTTTTCTAAAGTCACTACATTATTTTGTCTTTCCTTTATTTTTAATAATTCATTCCTAAACTCCCTTAATTCCTTTGAAAAAAGAAAGAGCAAGTCCACTTCCCCCTTTACGAATGATGATTTTATTTCCTGAATATGTATAGGAAAAAGCAGCGAGGGGTGTGGCAGCTTTTGAAAGATCAAGTTTTTAAAGAAATGAAGCAAATTATTTCTGACTTGAAAAATACACAGCTAGCTGACGGTTCCTGGGATTTTGCTTTTGATACAGGGGTCATAACCGATTGTTCTATGATTATCTTATTACGGTCCTTACAAATAGATGATGAAGAACTAATTTCAGTTTTAGTCGATCGAATTTTAGATAAACAAGAAGAGGATGGAACGTGGAAGTTATTTTATGATGAAAAAGAGGGGAATTTATCAGTAACGGTATTAGCTTATTACGCATTACTGTATTCAAGGAAAATATCCAAAAGGAGTCAAAGACTTCGAATGGCAAGGCAATTTATTTTAAAAAATGGGGGACTTCATCAGGTTGATTTTTTTACAAAAATCATTTTGACCATTACGGGGCAATTGGAATGGCCGAGGTTATTTTCTATTCCTGTTGAAGTTCTTCTACTCCCACCTACTTTTCCGCTCAATATTTATGATTTAGCCATATATGCTCGAGCGAATTTTATTCCTATACTCATGATGGCGAATAGAAGGTTTTTCATTCGAACTAGTCATACACCAGATTTATCCGATTTAAAACTGAATCGAAAGGATAGCTGGAATGATCACTCAAGAGAATGGAGATCTTTTCAATCAATGATTTTCTATAGTATTAAACGGTTAGTTGGCACACCATTCGAATTGAGACGTTTAGCTTACCAAAATGGGGAGCATTATATGCTACAAAGAATTGAGCCTGATGGCACATTTTATAGTTACTTCAGTGCCACATTTTTTATGATATTTGCCCTCGTTTCTTCCGGTTATCCAAAGGACCATCCGATTATTATTAGAGCCATTAAAGGTTTAAAGTCGTTTCAAACGAAGATTGATGGGAAAACACACATTCAATATACAACAGCAAATATTTGGAATACGGCTTTAATTAGTTATGCCATGCAGGAAGCAGGCGTGTCATCTGAGTCAACTGTTATCAAAAAGGCAAACCAATATTTGCTTTCCCGTCAACATGTTTTATATGGTGACTGGACTATTCATAATCCAAATCAAATACCAGGTGGATGGGGATTTTCCGATATCAATACGATTAACCCAGATATGGATGATACAACGGCAGCTTTACGGTCATTAAAAAAAGAAGCTATCCATAATCGTGCATTTTGGGACCGTGGCATACAATGGTTAATATCAATGCAAAATGATGATGGAGGATGGGCTAGCTTTGAGAGAAATATTGACAAATTTCTTTTTACCTTATTGCCTTTAAAAGATCCAGAAAAGCTATTATTAGATCCATCGACAGCTGATTTAACTGGAAGAACATTAGAGTTTTTCGGAAATTTCACAGGGGCAAGAAAGACACAAAGATTGATGAAAAAAGGAGTAAAATGGCTTCTACAAAACCAACGTCGTGACGGCTCATGGTATGGAAGATGGGGAATTTGTTATATTTATGGAACTTGGTGTGCTGTAACAGGCTTAGTAGCTGCAAAGGTAAGAAAGAATCATCCTGCTATCCAAAAAGCAGTTAAATGGCTTTATTCCATTCAAAATGAAGATGGAGGCTGGGGAGAGTCTTGTTATAGCGATATTGAAAAAAGGTATATTCCGTTATCTGAAAGTACCCGAGTTCATACAGCTTGGGCGCTAGATACTCTTATGGCAGCTGAAGAATCCATTACTCCTCAAATGAATAAAGCAGTGGAATTTTTACTTATGCCAGAAAATAAAAACTCATGGACATCCAGCTACCCAAAAGGACAAGGGCTACCAGGTAGTTTTTATATCCATTATCCAAGTTATGAATATATCTTTCCATTGCTTGCTCTTAGTCATTTTATTAAAAGCATGGTATGATGTATGTAAAATAATAGAAAAATTAGTGAGGAAAATACATTGAACAAAAGGATTTTCATTTGTTTATTTGTTTTCATATTAATAGGTTGCACTGATGAAGTACCAAAGGAATTTAGCTTAGATCAGCTTACAAGAATAGATGTTGTAGAAAAAAATGAAGTAATGATCATTTCAGATGAAAAAACTTTATCCATAATAAGAGAAGTGTTTAAAGAAATAAAGTGGAATCCAAATAAAGAAGCCAAAATGACTAGAAAAGAAGATATTAAAATCACTTTATTTTATACATTTGATCCTAATATGCCCGAAAGGTTGATTGAATACAGAATATGGTTTCATGATGACAATACTGCAACCATTTTGAGTCAGAACGAAAAAGAAGGTTACGGAATGGTAGAAAAGGAGAAATCCGATATTTTAAAGGATATTTTTCAAAAGAACTAAAAAAAAACTGATGAACAAACTTTTGCTCATCAGTTTTATAAAACCTTCGATAAAAAGGATTTCGTACGCTCGTGTTGAGGGTAATCAAACAGTTGTGAAGGTTCAGCTTCTTCGATAATGTACCCACCGTCCATGAAAATCACTCGGTCTCCAACTTCACGAGCAAATCCCATTTCATGGGTCACGACAACCATTGTCATCCCTTCTTTTGCTAGCTGTTTCATTACGGCTAGAACTTCTCCGACCATTTCTGGGTCAAGGGCTGATGTCGGCTCGTCAAAAAGCATAACTTTCGGCTCCATTGCCAATGCTCTTGCAATTGCCACACGCTGTGCTTGTCCACCTGATAATGAATCAGGGTAGACGTGTGCTTTTTCCTCTAAACCTACTTTTCTAAGAAGCTCTAGTGCTTTTTCCGTTGCTTTTTCCTTTGACCATTTTCGAACTTTAATAGGAGCAAGTGTAATATTATCAAGAACTGTCATATGTGGAAAAAGGTTAAAGCGTTGGAATACCATTCCGACCTCTTCACGAACCTTATTAATATCGGTTTCTTTGTCTTTTAATTTGTAGCCATCAATGATTACTTCTCCATCTTGAAAATCCTCAAGTAAATTTAAACAGCGTAAAAATGTCGATTTTCCTGAACCAGATGGTCCAATGACGACCACCACTTCTTTTTCTTTGATTTCACAATTAATTCCTTTTAAAACTTCTAGGTCACCAAACGATTTGACGAGATTTTTCACTTGAATCATTGGTTCGAATACCTCTTTTCTATATATTGTAGCAACTTATCTAATGTTAATGTGAGGACTAAATATAGGATTGCTACCGTAATATAAGGCTCCCATACACGGAAATATTGACCTTGAGCCGCCCGTCCCCAGTACATTAATTCGGGTGCCGCAATAATCGATACAAGTGATGAATCTTTAATTAATACGATAAATTCATTACCAAATGGCGGTATCATCCGTTTTAATGCCTGAGGCAAAATGATATAAATCATAGATTGAACCTTTGTCATACCAAGTGATCTGGCTGCTTCCATTTGGCCTCTATCAATGGATTGAATTCCAGCACGGAAAATTTCAGCTATGTAAGCGGCAGAGTTTAATGAGAGAGCAACAATAGCTGAAATAATTGGTTGAGGTGTATCCAAGATTAGTGGCATGACACCAAAGTGAATGAGCAAAATTTGTACGAATAAAGGAGTACCACGGAAAAAGTTAATGTACCAAACAAATGGAAGCTTCAAAATTTTACTTGGAGACATTTTTCCAAGACCAATCGCTAAACCTAAAATCGATCCAATGATAATTCCTGCTAAAGAAAGTCCAATTGTTAATAAAGCTCCCTTTAAAAAGAAAGGAGCATATTCTTGTAAAATATCCCACCGAAAATCCATCTTCATCACCTTTCTAGAAAAAAAGGCTGTCCCATAAGGGTCTGACCCCACAATATTTAATCATATTGTAATCTGGTCAGAAGCTTAAGGTTTGGACAGCCTCTCTCGTTCCTTATTGTTGTTCTAATAAAATATCTACGTTTGGCTCTTTACCGAACCACTTTTTATAAATTTCAGCATATGTTCCGTTTTCAATGACTTCTTTAATGGCAGGGTCTAATTTTTCTTTTAACTCACTGTCTTTTGGGAACATTAAACCGTAAAACTCAGATTCAAAGTTGTTTAGATCTTCAATACCAACAAGGTTTTTGTCTGGGTTATTTTTTAAGTATTCGTTAACAACCGTGTTATCTGTAACAACAGCATCAACACCGCCGTTTAAAAGCTCCATAATCGCAACAACGCTATTTTCGAATTTTTTAATGTTTTCGTTTTCTTCACCAAATAATTTCTCGACAGCTGCTTGTCCTGTAGTTCCGTTTTGAACACCTACGACTTTCCCTTCTAAGTCATTTGCATTTTGAATGTCGCTGCCTTCAGGAACTAAAATCATATGTGTAGATTGGAAGTAAGGAAAAGAGAAGTCATAGGTTTGTTTACGCTTTTCATTAATGGTAATCGCAGAAACAGCCATATCTACTTCTTTTCCTTGTACAGCAGCAAATAATGGATCCCAACCAAGGTTTTTCACTTCATAATCTAAACCTGCTTCTTTCATCACTGCATCAAGGAAATCAATATCAAAACCAACAATCTCACCTTTGTCCATGTATTCAAAAGGTGCAAAAGCTGCTTCAGTTGCTACGACTACTTTTTCAGGCTTTTCATTGGCTGCGTTGTCATTAGATGCATTGTCTCCACCTGTTCCACAACCAACTAAAGCTAAAATAAATATTATCATCAATCCAGCGAAAAAGCCTTTTTTCATTTTATATGATCCCCCTTTAGATTGTTTACTCTATTTATTTACGTTAATTATAATATCAACAAAATAAAAAATATACAACAAATTTTATAAAAATAACTTTCTAAAAATTTAGAATAACAGAGATAATTTGGTAATGTTATATATATCAAGATTTGAAGGTGTTAATTTTTTTGCGATATAAAAATTATATACATTTAATAATTTATAAATATTATTTTCAAGAAAATTTTAAAAAGTTAATTATTTTAATATGATTTTATCCGAGAATGCTTTAGTTTACTAATTCGATAGCTTGATAACTTTGTAAAATCAGCGTTTTTTGCATTGACACGTTGTCAAAAAAACACATACAATAAACTTAAGTTATTAGTCTTTTTAGAAAATTCTATCGTTAGAGGGAATCGGCATGTTAAAAAGCTCAGAAAAAAGAATTGGTCGTAATGCGATGCTCCTAGCTATCGCAGAAGAGGATGAAGAAAAAGATTTAATTAAGCAATTTGAACATCAGGGATGGCTTTACTGTAAAGGAAAAGTCGGATCAATGGAGATGCAAAAAATTGTAGCTGCAATTGAAACAGCAACAAAGCGCCAAGGGCTTGTACAAGAAGAGGTGTACCGGCAAATGCATGCCCTTTATCATGCTATTATCGAAGCTTTACATGGAGTAACTAGAGGTCAAGTAGAGCTTGGAGACATGCTTCGAACAGTTGGTCTAAGATTTGCTGTTATTAAGGGCCGACCTTATGATAAAGAGGAAGAAGGCGAATGGATAGCCGTTGCCTTATATGGAACAATTGGTGCACCCATTCGTGGATTAGAGCATGAAACAATAGGACTTGGAATCAATCATATATAAGTGAGTAGCCTATAGTGATGAGTACTTTTAGGGGGCTATATTAGTAAACAAATGTTTGTTTGCTAGTATAGCCCCTTTGTGTATTTTTTCAGTAAAACTTGCTGAGCAGTAGAAAAGGAACTTGAAAATTATGAATAACTAACTAAAGAATGTAGGGGGGAACGAAAATGGTGGAACTAACAGGTCATCATTTGACGATAAAAGAAATAAAAGACGTTTTATATAACGGTGTTTATGTAAAAGCGGCAAAAGAAAGCTTAGAAGCGGTAGAGAAAAGTCGTGAAGCTGTTGAGAAAATTGTTAAAGACCAAAAAGTGATTTACGGAATCACTACAGGTTTTGGAAAATTTAGTGATGTTCTGATTGATTCGAAGGATGTGGAAAAGCTGCAACTCCATTTAATCCATTCCCATGCTTGTGGGGTAGGTGAGCCATTTCCTGAAAAAGTATCACGTGCGATGGTTTTACTTCGTGCCAATGCTTTGTTAAAAGGTTACTCAGGTGTTCGAAAAGTGATTATTGAACGATTAATCGAATTATTAAATGCTCATATCCATCCAGTCATTCCGCAGCAAGGTTCACTAGGAGCAAGCGGTGACTTAGCGCCATTATCCCATTTAGCACTCGTTTTAATGGGGGAGGGTGAAGTTTTTTATAAAGGAAAACGACTGGATGCAATGACAGCATTAGCAAAAGAAGGGATTACTCCTGTTACCCTAAAAGCAAAAGAGGGTCTCGCACTCATAAACGGAACACAAGCGATGACAGCAATGGGAGTTGTTAATTATATTGAAGCAGAGCAGTTAGCGTATGAAAGTGAAGCGATTGCATCAATGACGATGGAAGGATTACGTGGAATTATCGATGCTTTTGATGAAGACGTACATCGTGTGCGCGGCTATAAGCAACAGATCGATGTAGCCAAAAGAATTCGTGAATATTTAAAGGATAGCGAGCTAGTGACAAAGCAAGGAGAGTTACGTGTTCAGGATGCTTATTCATTACGATGCATCCCACAGGTTCACGGGGCAACCTGGCAGGCACTTGATTATGTGAAGGAAAAGCTTGAAATTGAAATCAATGCAGCAACAGATAATCCTCTTATTTTTGATGGAGGAGATAAAGTCATTTCAGGTGGAAATTTTCACGGACAACCGATTGCTCTTGCAATGGATTTTATGAAAATTGCCGTTTCAGAGCTTGCAAACATATCGGAACGACGCATTGAACGATTAGTCAATCCTCAGCTCAGTGACTTACCGCCATTTTTAAGTCCAGAGCCGGGCTTACAATCAGGTGCGATGATTATGCAATATGCAGCAGCATCCCTTGTTTCAGAAAATAAAACACTTGCTCATCCGGCAAGTGTCGATTCCATTCCATCATCAGCAAACCAAGAAGACCATGTCAGTATGGGAACTATTGCATCACGTCATGCTCATCAAATTATTCAAAATGTAAGAAGGGTGCTGGCGATTGAACTCATTTGTGCCCTCCAAGCAGTAGAATTTCGTGGATTAGAGAAAATGAGCACTTTCACAAAAGGTCTATATGAAGAAGTTAGAATCTTCATTCCTTCTATTAAACAAGACCGGATTTTCTCAAAGGACATTGAACAATTAACGAAATGGTTGCACGATATCGACTGGGAAAAGCTATCAGAAGAGCTTTGTCTGAAAAACATATAATTAATTTATAGGTACTGTCTTATAAGGGTCTGACCCCACATATCTAACAGCTATTCAACACTTAATTAGTAGCTATATATTGGGGTGTGGGGGCTGACCCTTCAGTTTTGAGCCAGTTCCTTTTATTGATTATATACATAATTAAACAATATGTATGTCATAAGAAGGATCGGTTCTATTTCTTCATAACCTTCTTTTACTTCAAATTCGTATTGATATCGTAAAAACTCCGATTGTTTTCCAAATGCAATCACTTCATCCTCTTTGAAAACTTTAGTTTCCGATCCAATACCAAATGACTTAAAGTAATAGGTTTCATTTTGATAATTAAGAATAAGCCCTTCTCTTAATTTTACTGTATTTTTTAGAGAATAATCTGTTTTTATATTCCCAATTACTACTCCATCTTGGATGATGTTCCATTCATGATTAGCTTTAAGCCATTTTATTTTCGGTTGAAAAATTTGAACGCTTATATTATGTAACGAAAAATTTAAGTTCAGATACAAATCTTTTTTTCCATTATTAAGCATATCACTCACAATATATTGCCATTTGTGTGGAAAATATCGATAATATTCCCCAATTATATTATTCCCTTTAAAAATCTTCTTTTTTCCTGAATAGGACCTTTCAAACAGATGAGTATACCATACTTGTTCACGGGTTTCGCTTGGTTCATACTTTTCATCTTTTTTCCTTTGCCATTTTCTTATTAAATAAGCTGCAAAAGTTGCAATGGGAAGGAGAAGTAATATTAGCAGCTGGTTCCATTCAAATTTCCCTAAAATAATATAACGTAGTGAAATTCCAATTAACCCTGTAATAAACAGAATATTTAAATACCACACCGTTTTACACTCCTCTCAAACTTCATAACGTATCCAAGATGATAAATGTTTCATGAATGAAAACTTGAATAAGTTGGGGTCCGAATACAAATACTTTTATATGTAATGAACTTGTTAATTTCTGCAAGGGGAGAACTACATGAATTTTAAATCAACGGTAAGGAGTGTTGTTATGGGAATTTTAAGTGGAAATCCACAAAATGAACCGATGCATTATGGTGAAGTATTTGCCACTTGGTCATACTTATCAACAACAAAAGGGTTAGTTGCAGGTTATCAAACCCATTTAAATCATGCAGGAGACGATGACTTACATGAAATATTAGAAGAAGCCATTGAACAAGGACAGCAGGAGATCGAGCAAATAGAATATACCTTAAAGGAAAATGGTGTAGGACTTCCTCCAACACCACCAGAACGACCTAAAGCTGCAATTGAAAACATACCGGTTGGAGCAAGATTTCAAGACCCTGAAATTGCAGCTATGCTTTCAACAAATATTGCAGCTGGTTTAGTGTCTTGTAGTCAAGCAATCGGCCAATCCACTCGTGAAGATATTGCTGCTATGTTTGGACAATTTCATATGCAAAAAGCTGCTCTTGGTGGAAAAGTATTAAGAATGAATAAAGAAAAAGGATGGCTAGTGCCTCCACCATTACACTATAATACAGCTGAAGAATGCTAATGAAACTGGTACCTTTCGGAGGTACCGTTTTATTTAGTCTTTTTTAGGATATATTTGGTATAATTGGAAAAGAGGAAAGTTTCCAAGTGGATTTCATGAAAAATGAAGGTTTTAGCTCAATTATATAGATTCGTAAAAGTTGGAAATAAGACATAATTTTAACTTGCTCACTTATTTATATAATTGGCTTTACAGCTTCATAACCCCTTGATTATAAAGCTTTAAGAGTTTTCATAGGAAAATAAAATTAACAATTTCTAAAGTGAATCAAGTGGGTAAGCTATTTTTAATTGTTACTGAATGAACAATATATTGCCATGAACATCTATCTATACAAATCTAGGAAATTAGAAAAGTATGAACAAATGATATAGAAAATACTTTTAAGCAGTAATTAAAAAAATGACTTCGTTATAGTTTTAAAGGAGCTTAGACATGAAGAAAAAGATAAAAGATATTTTTTCAATAAGTTTGATGGCAGTAGCCGTTTATGGGCTAGTCGATATTTGGGTAGATGATCATAAAATATTTTGGGGAGGATTTTACGGGATTGTATACGGTTTGTGGATGATGCTGTCAGAAGAGTGGGATATTCATTTTTTAAATCTTCATTCACTGTATAAAAGAATAAATGGAATAGCTCCTTTCCAAAAAGAGATACACAGATTCTTTTGGTTTTTGTTTTACTTAGGGATTCCTGTCATGATTATTTTTGGTAAGGACATTTTATTTCATCTGATTATGTTGTTTTTTACAGTTTTCGGATTATTGACTATTTTTCTTGACTTCCGTTTATATAAAAAGCTTCAAATGACACAAATTTATAAGTATGAGCGGTAAAAACTGAAGGAAAGCTATAGGAATTAATTTACATTTTAAATTTAATTATAAAAATTATAGGGCTATTTATATTTATTTTTATAGGTGCGATGTATGGAACAAAAGAAAGAAGGGCATACACTAGGAACATAAGAATTTTAAAAAAACATGTTTGGTTTAAAGAAATAAATAATAACTCATTTAGAAAACTTATTGCAGAGACAAATATAGAATCCCTTCTAAATGATTCAAATAAAATAAAAAGTTTTAAAGAAAAGTTATTAAATTTAAAAGAAGAGAATAATTATTAAGATTTTTTTCAAAAATTCATTATACGGATTTATCCACTTGCTATTAAGCTAACGAAATTTTTATTTATTTTGTCTTTCGTTAGTTTTTTTTTATCAAAATTTACTTAAGAATTCAAATGCTAACCAGTAAATAAAAAATCTTAAACGATAAGTTACTAAGCTCAGTATTTTTGTTAAAAAGAAAATGCTTAAATAAAAAAGACTTAACGGACTGTCTCAAAATTAAAGGATAAGCCCTCTCAACCCTATATATAGTTACTAATTAAGTGTTCATAGCTATAGATTGGGTTGGATATGTGGGGGCAGATCCTTATGAGATAGTCCCTTTCTTATGTTTGCTTGCTTAAAAAGATAACTTTTATCATATATATGCCTTCCCATACATACCCTGACAAAAAGTTGGTAAAAAATTTATTAATGAAAATGTGAGAAAGTAGTTCTTTTCAAAAATATCCTATGATACCATTCAATTATTAGGAGATAGAGATATGGTTATGGTGAAGAGGAGTGGGATGAATGTTATTGCAGGCCGCCCTTATTTTTTTGCTGCAAATTTTATATGTACCAGTTTTGACGATTCGAACTATTTTTCTTGTTAAAAATCAGACGAAGGCTGCTGCAGGAGTTGGGTTACTTGAGGGTGCCATTTATATTGTTGCTTTAGGGATTGTGTTTCAAGACTTATCGAATTGGTTAAATATAGCGACATATGTCATCGGTTTTAGTGTTGGACTTTTGATTGGTGGTGCCATTGAGAAAAAGATGGCTTTAGGATATGTCACTTATAATGTGAATTTGCTTGATAAAAATTCTGGTTTAGTGAACAAACTAAGAGAAGCTGGATTTGGTGTAACTGTATTTGAAGGAGAAGGAATGAGCTCAAAGCGATATCGTTTAGAAGTTGTAGCGAAGCGTTCGCGTGAGGAAGAATTTTTAGAACTAGTGAATGAAATTGAACCTAAAGCATTTTTAAGCTCTTATGAATTACGTTCCTTCAAAGGTGGATATATGACAAACTCTATGAAAAAACGTTGGAAGAAACTCCAATCAAAAGAGAAAAAACTAAATGAATCCAAATAAAAGGAGCCATTTCCATGGACTTTTTTACATTATTAGCGGAAGAGCGAATTAAAAAGGCTTATGAAGAAGGGGAGTTTAAAAAGCTTCCGGGAATGGGAAAGCCGCTGAAGCTTGATGCCCTATCTCACATTCCTGAAGAGCTTCGTATGGGGTATCGAATGCTAAAAAATGCAAACATGCTTGATGAGGAAGTGGAGCTTAAGAAAGAGCTGCTCCGTATTGAAGATCTCATTCAAGCCTGTCACGATCCAGAAGAACGAGAAAAGCTCAAAGAAGAGCTGACTGAAAAACAGTTAAAACTCGATCGTATATTTGAAAAGCGTAAAGCATTCCAAGCACCAGCTTCTGCTTTTTATAAAGAAAAGGTATACAACAAATTAATAAAAAAGAATATGTCCGATAAGTCTTAAAATGAAGTCAGTAGAGAAAAATTCGTTTTTCTCACTGGCTTTTTATTTTCGGTTTTGAGTTGAGGGCTGCTAGTCTCAGTATATTGTGACAAAAGTTTTTTAATTTTTGTTGATTTTTGAGATAAAAATAATGCTACGAATGATTTTTTTGCATAAGTTCTGCATTCTTTATATGAATATTGTCATTTATCTGCTTTTGAAGCTTTTATCCGCGATTTTGGGTAGTTTATCCGTGGTTTGAGCCGTATATCCGCGGTTTGAGGCAGTTTATCCGCGGTTTGAGGCAGTTTATCCGCGTTTAGGGAGGTTTATCCGCGGTTTGAGGCAGTTTATCCACGGTTTGGAGCCGTATATCCGCGGTTTGAGGCAGTTTATCCGCGGTTTAGGGAGGTTTATCCGCGGTTCTGGTTCGTTAACCGCTGTTTCCAGCCCTTTATCCGCGGTTTGAGGCAGTTTATCCGCAGTTTGAGGCAGTTTATCCGCAGTTTGAGGCAGTTTATCCGCGGTTCTGGCTCGTTAACCGCTGTTTCCGTCCCTTTATCCGCGGTTTGGAGCCGTTTATCCGCGGTTTGAGGCAGTTTATCCGTGGTTTGAGCCGTATATCCGCGGTTTGAGGCAGTTTATCCGCGGTTTGAGGCAGTTTATCCGCGTTTAGGGAGGTTTATCCGCGGTTTGAGGCAGTTTATCCACGGTTT
>Ga0180433_10000223_pt1 | contig 100215 bp, 146 predicted proteins | sample SS_ome_8_FD_132980 | JGI IMG/M metagenome (GOLD analysis project Ga0180433, IMG submission 132980) | Hypersaline lake sediment archaeal communities from the Salton Sea, California, USA - SS_1_D_1 metaG | ecosystem: Environmental > Aquatic > Non-marine Saline and Alkaline > Hypersaline >... | reverse complement strand
TGTTATTAGAAAACTAACAAGGTTAGAATGTGAAAGATTGCAAACTGTACCTGATGGATACACTTCTGTTGTAAGTGATACACAAGCAATAAAAATGCTTGGAAATGGATGGACAGTAGATGTTATTGCACACATTTTCAAAGGCTTGCTTAATGAAAATCTATAAAATCACAGAAGCAAGCGATTATCTTGGGGTGTCAATAAACACTCTCAAGACACTTGCGAACAACGAAAAGATAAACTCTTTCAAAACTTCTGGTGGCCATAGGCGTTTCAGACAAGACGATTTAGACGCTTATATGGGAGTCAAGAAAGAGAAACAAGAAAAACTAACGGTTATCTATGCGAGATGTTCAACAGCCAAGCAAAAAGAAAACCTTGAACGTCAGAAAGATAGGTTAAGAAAACACGCTGAAAACAAAGGCTACAAGTTTATTTTGATTGATGAAATAGCCAGTGGAATAAATGAGAAGCGAAAAGGATTACATAAACTTATCAAACTATGTTTTGAAGGCAGGGTTGAAAGAATACTGATTGAATACAAAGATAGGCTTGCAAGATTTGGTTACGAATATCTTGACGCTATTTTCAAGAATCTTGAAATCATAGTTGAGGTTGTTGAGAAGAAAGATAAGAAATATGAAGAAGAATTAGCAGAGGATATTATGAAAATTTTGACTTGTTATTCTGCCAGATTTTACGGTGCGAGAGGTGGCAGAAAGAAGAAAAATCAGACTGAAAATGAGACAGGCGAATCTAATGGAATTTAAAAAGGAGGTAAAATAATGACCAAACAAGATACAAAACAAGAAGAACGACCGCACAACAAAACACCAAATCCCCATCGGATTACCGCATCAGATATGGCTACTTCTATGTATGCAGCTAAAGATGATAATAAAACATCTCGTGAAGAAAATAGGGTTGTGGCTTATACTATTGTGGGGCAAGAGGATGAGCGGGTTGACCGGCATGGAGATTATAATGAAGATGGTTATCCACGACTGTTTGACCTGCGCAAAGAAGTAGATGGCCCTGTCACACCAGCCTCCGAGCGAAGTAATGCCTATGCGAAACAGTTGGTGTCTGCTAATGGGCAGCTTCGATATTATATTAAAACCGGGGCTCACGGCAAGTTCTACGACCCACTAGGTTTGTACTCCGAAGGAAGACATCAAAAGAAGGCTTTGGGTATTAATGAGTGGTCCTACAAAGAAGTCAACCGTAAGGCATTCTATATGTATTTAGACTTCCTTACCACAAAGAATAAGAAGCATTTGGTTCAAGCGGAAAGAGAGGCGGTATAATGTCACTATCAGTAGTAGAAAAGGCGGCGATAGAAACTTTCGTTAAACAGGGTATGAGCCATAATGAAATAGCCATTACTCTCAAGGTTTCAGACGACGAGGTAAAAGAGTATGTGGAAAACGAGCTAGAACTTACACCTGAGACAGAGACCGAAGAAGACGAGGGACCAAAAGCCTTGGGGGTTGAGAAAATTCGTAAGGAAATTGACCCTGCTATTTGGGAAGAAACTCTCAACATGCTTATTCGTGGGGGCGTTAATGATAAGGATAAAGCAGAGCACTTAATGAATAAGGCGTGCAACCAATTGCTGATTGTGCCCGAAGATGCTCAGACCTTTTATGGTGTGGCTCTTAGACAGAGGCACGATTCTCGCATTGCTATCAATCACAAGGCTGCTGGTGGTCGAGAGGGTGTGACCGTATATACTAAAACAGCATCCGAGATGGCAGATGAACATTTAAAGACGGTTCCAAAGCAAATATCTCGTACCGCTCGTGGTAATATTTATGATATTAGGAAGGGCGAGATTCTAACTACCAAGAAAGACCAATGAGCAAAAAGTATACTGAGAAAAGCCGTTTTCAATCTGCATACTCGCCAGGAAAGTATGTAACAGATGCCCAATATGTAGTAGAGAAAATATGCGAAAAGAATGCGAAAAGTCAAGGGAGAGACTTACCACAACAATTTTGGCAATTGCCAGAGTGGGAAAAGTTTTTCAGACAGCAAATACCAACGGCAAACAAGCTGTTGCAAAAATATCACGTAAATTCCATTCTGGCCGCATTAAAAGATAAGAGAATGTGGAAATGCTATAGCTTACGTTCACCTTTCTTAGCTAAGGTTATCGAGGAAAAGCAGGCTGAACTTGTGACTAAAGCAGAAAAGAATAAGACAGAAGAAAAACAGGAAGGCGCTACGCATAATATATATACAAAGCCAAAACAAGCACGTGGCAAAAAGAATATTATCAGCGCACTGAAAGACTTAGATGGAGATTTAGATGGCGAAGAAGAAAGCTAGTAAGAAAGAAATTACAGATATTGATGACCATTTGACTAAAAAGTTTGGAGACGATGTTTTTATTAGTGGTAATGCCCTTGTGGATGAGCCACGAATTGTTATTCCGGTAAGTCCTGTTTTGAACTATATGTTGGGGGGAGGCATACCAGAGGGCTCATTTGTGCTAACAACCGGCCCTGCTAAAGTTGGTAAGACAACATTGTGTTTAGATTTTGCTGCAACCGCACAGAAGGAGGAATATGCTAGTGAATACTGTCCAGATGGTAGGCATGTATATTTCTTTAACATCGAAGGACGATTGTCAGACAGAGATTTGCGTGGAATTAAACATCTTAACCTGGAAAAAGACCGCTTTACAGTTATACGGTCTCGTCCCGGATATATTCTTAATGCCGAAGACTACCTCGATATTGCAGAATCTCTAATCAACACGAAGACGGGGGCGATTTTCATCTTTGATTCTTTCTCTCAGTTGTGTAGTTCTTCTCGTAAGGAAAGTGAATATGGTCAGGGCTACAGGGATAATGTGCCCATCATGCTTGCAGACTTTACTAAGAAGGTGTGTAATGTCTTGCCGGTTAACCGCTCTATAGTCATGGGTATCACCCACATTATTGCCAATACAAGTGGCATGGGTTATTCTCAAACCTCAGAAGCCTCCGGTAGAAAAATCCAATATCAGGCCGACGTTAAGCTGCGGGCCACATATAAAGAATTATTCCCGAAAGATGCCGACAATCCGATTGGTCAAAAAGTACACTGGGAATGTTCTACGTCAGCAATAGGCCCCCCAGGACGCAAGGGTACATCCTTTTTAAGATATGGGCTAGGTATAGATAAGGTTTTTGAAATAGCCGAGCTTAGCAAAGACCTAGGACTTATTAAACAGGGTGGAGCATGGTTTACCCTACCGGATGATACAAAGGTCCAGGGTTTTGAAAACTGTGTAGAAAAGTTACGAGAAAAGCCAGAACTAGTTGAACAGCTTAATAAAGACTTTCAGGAAATGATAATGGCAGGATAATGAAAATACGAGACCTAGATGATAAACTGATTGATTGGAAACCTAAGACTAAGGTATCTGGTAGAAATGGTAGCCTTTTACATCAAAGGGCCGGTAAACTTCTGAATGCTATATATCCCACTTTGCATATTTTAGAAGAAGTTCCTGTACCAATTCGTGATAAACAAACCCTCTACCTAGACTACTATATTCCTGTGCTTAATACTGCCGTAGAAATACAGGGAGAGCAACATTTCAAATATACTCCACATTTCCATAAGTCTATCATGGGATTTGCCAAGGCTAGGCAAAGAGATGCGGACAAGTCTTTATGGTGTGAAAATAATGGAATTATTCTAATACAACTACCCTTTAATGAGGACGATAATGACTGGACCACAAGAATCAAGGGATAGTGTTGATTCTCGTATGGATAAAATCAACGAAGCTCTTAATAACTATGAGAAGTCTACTGGACTTCCTATATTGAGTCCTCCTGGTACACAATCTGAACTAGAGATGTATTTAAACCAAGAGCGTAGTACCACGGAATCTTTGTCGGCTTCTGAGTGTGGTAGTTTGAGTTTTAGATTACAGCAATATGCATTCCATATTCAAAGATGTATCAATTTAGAAAAGTCTCGCTCTCTATGGGCTAATGCTCTTTTAAAAGAAACAACTTCAAAATACCTAAATAACTATGACAGTTATACTAAGTATGAAGTTAAAGTTAGCTTGATATGTCAAGAAAATGCATTTGCAAGCAAGCTTCAAAAAATTATTAACTATGCAGAACAAAGAATAGCTAGATTAGATTCCTTGGCATATAGTTTACAGGCCATGGCCAAAACTGTAGGAGACATACAGCGGGCTAAGATATCTGAAATATATGCAGAAAAGGAATAGGAGGCAATTATGGGAATTAGAGAACAACTAGAATCCCTAGACAAAGACGAGCTAATTGATATGTTGGCAGGAGCACTGTCAAAAAAAGAAGAGGCTCCGCAAAAGTCTAAACGTAGACAAAACAGGGGGAAAAAGAAGCCAGAACAACAGGCTCAAACCTTAAGCGGAAAAGGCGGTAGGAAAAAGAAAAGCGGCAAGAAGCGTCGTGGTCAGGGTGGCTTTGATGTTCAAGAGCACCGAAGAAAACGCAGCCAGGGTAGGCGGGGGAAAACCGCTAAAAACTTTGCCCCACCAGAGCCTATGGTAATTCCAGCAGAGGGTAGACCCAATCTATTCTTAGATATGCCAGTCAGTAATCAGTTTAAAGATGATGTGGCGATTGATAAGAAATTAAGCGGGGGCGTTGCCAGAGAGCCTAGGCGTGGTAAGATTGACTATATTGAAATGGAATGTTCTAGGTGTGGAGAAGAGTGGGAGGTTCTACCAAGTCAATTGGTGAATGACCCGGATGAAGGTTATTATTTTATATGTGATGAATGTGGCAATAGTAGGTAAGAGAATATATGACAGATTATCTTGGAGATAAAGCAGCGGAAAGAGGGGTGTTGGCTGGCATTTGCCGGTATGGGAATGATGCGTACCTAGAAGTGGCGGATATGGTACAAGAAAGCACATTCACCGATAAGTCTAACAAAATTATATTCAAGTGTCTTAAACATATATTAGAAAATGACGATAGTGCTGATGTTGATGTGGCATCTATCCATTCTGCCGGTAGCGAACTAGGAGTTGGGCACATCCTATCTAAACCATCCGAAGGAGCCCATTTAGCGGCAATTTTCAAGTTCCCCGTCGTGCTAACCAATATACGTAAATTTGCAGCTAAAATTCGCAAGTTTGAAATTACACGACTACTACACGACCAGCTTGAACAGGCTCAAGACCAATTACTAGAAATTGAGGGTCACGAGTCTATTACTCATATCCTGGGTATTGCAGAAGAAACCGTCTTTGACTTTACTAGTCTACTAAATGATGGTGCGGATATCCCAACTGCAATGTCTGAGAATATTGACGACTATGTACAAGACCTGATTGATAATCCCGTAGAACAAATTGGTTTGTCCACTGGCTTCAAAAACTATGATAAGGCCATTGGTGGAGGATTACGACCGGGAGCCATTAGTATTGTTGGAGCCCGCATGAAGGTGGGTAAAACAGTATTCACGGATAATGTGGGATATCATGTGGCAGGACACCTAGAAACCCCCGTCTTAAATCTCGATACGGAAATGATGAAAGAAGACCACGTATGCAGGTCTCTAGCTATGTTAAGTAGTGTGGAAATTAACCGTATTGCCACAGGACAATTTGGACAGTGCGAAAATGAAACGGCACGTGTCAAAGATGCCGCAGACAAGCTAAAGAAAACCGGCAATCGTTACATGCATAAGTCTATTGCCGGAATGCCCTTTGAAGAACAATTGGCAGTAATGCGAAGATGGGTTACAAAAGAGGTGGGTTTAAATGACGATGGCACAGCAAAGAACTGCCTCATTATCTATGACTATCTTAAATTGATGAATTCGGGAGATGTGTCTGGTGCCCTACAGGAATATCAAATCCTTGGCTTTATGATGACTAGTCTACATAACTTTGCCGTTCGTTATAAAGTCCCACTACTTGTTCTCATCCAGCTTAATAGAGATGGCATCGAAAAAGAAGGTACAGACGTAGCATCAGGCTCAGATAGAATTGGTTGGCTTTGTTCTAATCTCACAATATACAAGCCAAAATCTGCTGAAGAAATTACCATGGATGGGGGGCCAGAGCAAGGGACTCATAAGTTAGTGCCTATTGTAGCAAGGCATGGTCCCGGCATGAGTTCTAATAACTATATTAACTGTGTAATGAAGGGCAGTTGTGCCCAAATCCGCGAATTAAAAACTAAGCACGAATTGGAAAGAGAAAGAGAGCTAGAAGCCACTGGCTTTGAATTGCAGAATAGTGAGTATGACCCAGACCAACACGAACCTATTGAATTTAAGTGATGATGATAAGGACATTATCCAGCATGAACTATTGTCTAATTTTGAAGATGTTTTACACCACTTTAATGTAGACTTACAAAAGACAGACGAAATGTTCATAGGATGCTGTCCTATTCATGGTGGTAATAATACTACCGCATTTAATATGTATCGTGATAGTTATGGGAATTGGAATTGTAATACTAGACAGTGCGAAAACACATTCATGGCTACCCCCATTGGATTTGTTAGGGGTATGCTGTCTAGAGAAAAGTATGATTGGGAATTTCCCGGAGATAAAACAGTATCTTTCCCTGCCGCTTTAGAGTGGGTCTATAAATATCTTGATAAAGATGTGCCAACACCTAGTGAAAACGAAGAATCTAGGGAAAAACAGAACTTTATCAACCAGATGCAAACCTTTTCTGGCAAAAAATCCCCAAAATTGTCAGGAATTTCTAGAAAAATCGCACAAAAGTCTTTACAAATCCCATCAGCGTACTATATTAATAGAGGATATTCCCCGGAAATTCTCGAAAAGTACGACGTTGGACTCTGCGACACCAAGGGCAAGCAGATGTACAACAGGGTTGTCGTACCTATCTATGATGAAAATCACCGAATAGTTGTTGGGTGTACCGGGAGAATTAAGTGGGACCAGTGTAAAGACTGTAGGACATATCATAATCCCGTCTTACCATGCCCCCCACCCGACTTTCGTCAAAATATCATATATAGTAAATGGAAGCATAGTAAGGGTCTATCTACTAAATTCCACTTGTATAATTACTGGTTTGCTAAGACGCACATACAAGAAACCGGAATTGCCATTCTTGTTGAAAGCCCCGGTAATGTATGGAGGATTGAAGAGGCTGGACTACATATGTCTGTTGCTACTTTTGGAGCTAAACTAACAGACCAACAGCTAGATATCTTAGACAGAAGTGGAGCAATGACCCTAATTGTCCTAGGAGATAATGATAAAGCCGGTCAACTTTATGCGGAACGTATTATTGAGAAATGTGGAAATAGATATAACATAGTTGTCCCAACATTTCCTGGTGGAGATATAGCAGATAACTATGCCACAGATGTACATAAACTTTTGAGCCCCATTGTTAAGAGATATAGTATATGAATTACCACAAAAATATTAAAAGACAAAGAAATGCGGTAATGTGTTTTGAGTTTTGGTCTGATATCAATTGTGATATAACTTGGCTAGTTGGAGAAAAAGTACAAAGACCACTACTAAATATAATAATAGACACTAGACGAATAATTAGAGAAGGATAATGACACAAAAAATATTAGGAATTAGCGGTCGTAAACAGGCTGGTAAAAATACAGTAGCCAACTTTTTGATTGGCCTTATGATGAGTAGTCTTGGTATTGTTCATCATAGATTTATGATTGATAAGAACGGTAGACTAGCTATTGAAGACCTGTATGGAGACAAAAGGTTTGAGGGTATTTTTGATGTTCAGCGTAATACCCCAGAAATGAAACAGTTTCGAGAAGACGCTTTAGACCCATACATTAAACTATATAGTTTTGCCGACCTTCTTAAGCAAGAAGTATGTGTAAATATTCTAGGTCTTACCTGGGAACAGTGTTATGGTGGAGACGATGATAAAAATTCCCTAACACATTTGAAGTGGGAAGATATGCCGGGAATTACTTGTGATGAATCATATAATGACAGAGCCGTTCAAGAAGTTTGTGGTATGATGTTGAACGAATGTTTGCAATATCATGAACCTGGACAAATGACCGCTCGTGAAGTACTACAATATGTAGGCACAGATATTTTCCGTAAGATGTATGGAAACGTATGGGCAGACGCCACTATTAAGAAAGTAAAAGAAGATGGGGCAGATTTAGCAATCATTTGTGATGCTAGATTCCCTAATGAAGTAAATACCGTTCAAAATGCTGGTGGTAAGGTTATGAGATTGGCTCGTAATCCATTTAATGACCAGCATGCTAGTGAAACCGCATTGGACCCTGAGAACTTTGATTGGAATACATTTGACTGGATTGTGGATAACAAAGATATGAATATCGGACAACAAAACGATGCAGTCTACACCCCATTAGCGGAAATTGGGTGGATACCAGAGATTAAAGGGTAAATGTCGATACCAATTACGTATTTTAGAAGTAGTTCTTATAGTTGCCACGACCAATGTCCTCAAAAATTCTTCGGTGAATACATCCTGGGATGGTCTGGATTATCCAATAAAAAAGCAGACCAGGGCACGATAGTTCATAAAGTAATGGAAATTCTAGCTGCGGCTAAACTAGCTAAGCAGCAGAACAAGAGAATTATACATGATGAAATAGCGGGGCGGGTTACTACTAACTTTAATAAGTTGGAAATTGACCCCCTTACAGAACAAGTATATGATTACTATGCTGCGGCATTTGACCATCATGAGTGGGAGGATGCGGATTTACGGCGTTGTAAGAGATTAGTGCATAAGGCTCTGGATTTTAACAATGGGGCCTTTGACCCGCGAATGCGCACTATTGTTGATGTTGAGCAGCAATTTGATATTGAGATTAACGAACCGTGGGCTGCCTATGACTATAATTGGCATGGTGAAAAGCTGACCGGAAATTTGTCTATTAAGGGTACAGTAGACCTTATTACGGAGATTGATACGGGCATTTATGAGATTGTCGATTGGAAAACCGGCAAGGCCATTAATTGGACAACCGGAGAAGATATTACGTATGAATCCTGTAGAAAAAATCCCCAATTGCGCATATATCACTTTGCATGCTGCCAGCTATACCCTGAAGCAGAACATATTATACTCACTGTATACTACATCGACCATAATAAACCCTTTACGGTACAATTTGGACGGGAAGATATTCCCGACACGCTAGAAATAATTCGCACTAAGTTTGAGGATATTAAATCAACCTCTCAACCTAAACTAAATAAGTCATGGAAGTGTAATAGGCTTTGCAGTCTTGGTAAAACAACATTTGAAGACACACATGTATTGCCCATATTAGAAAAGAGGCGGGGGCAAGTTACTCCCTGTGGAGAATGGATGACTAAGTGTGAACAGATTAAATACTGTTTAGAGCATAGAACAGTCGAAGAAGTTACAGAAAATATGTCTGAGCAAGGTTATAATCCTACTAAATATAAATCGCCGGGAAGTACAGAATGAACAAGCAGGATGTTCTTGTAACATACGACAGAGTTAGGCGATTAACATGGCAAAGAATTCATAACGAACACATTAATTATACCGACGCCAATACTCTTAATAGAGCAATAATGAATGCCGTTGGATATCAAAGATTGATTAGAGAATAAAGGAATACGTAATGGCCGCACTTATTAGATGGTGGATAATGTTTTTACTTATCATGTCAGCTTTTGTATTAGCTGCTGTATGTGATTTATTTACTATGGTTTGGGATGGAGATGTAACAAAAATTAGTTTTATTGTTCTTCTGGCATGTTTATACGGTACTATTAGAATAGGCAAGCTTACTATCAAGTTTGCAAACACCATTGCAAGTAAAGACCACAGGCTACTAGACACCTTAAATATAGATAAAGAGATTGGGTGGTTTACAAGTAGTATTTCATCACGAATTGGTCTGATTGGTACAGTCATTGGGTTTATTATGATGGCTATGGCCCTAGCCTATTTTGATAGTAATAACCCCGGAGAAACAATTAAGACTTTATCTGCGGGATTAAGTGTGGCTCTTTATACTACACTTACAGGACAGGTTGCAAATATACTCTTGGCCATACAAACCTTTAATCTAACACAAGCGCTGGAAAAAGAATTAGCCAAAAAACCAGTACAAGGATATGTTAGACATGAAACTAAATAGATATAGCGATGAGATATCTTTTTTGGACCTTCTATTTTGTATGTCTTTGTTTTTCCTGACATTATGGATTATATCTATAATTAATGTAAATGAGAACAAGAAGGAAGACCCAGGACTAGTGCCCCAAGCACAATTCACCATAGTTGTAAAGTGGGATGGTACTCTTAACTGTGATGTAGATACCTATCTAATGGATGGGTCTGGCAATATAGTAATGTTTCGGAATAAGGATGCGGGACTTATGCACTTGGACCGAGACGACACTGGTTTAACTAGTGATTCAATAACTATGCCTGACGGTAGTATAGTAACCTATCCTGACAATAGAGAGATGATACAGATACGTGGTATAGTTCCCGGAGAACATATACTAAATGTTCATATGTATGCTTTACGTAGTGTACAGGCTCCGGTCGAGGTTGAGGTGGAAATTTTCAATAAATTTGCGGAAAAAATCTTCTCTAAGACGGTAAATTTAGGCCATCAAGGAGACGAAAAAACAATTTTGAGATTTTCACCTTTACAAAACGGAAAACTGGGCTATATTAATTATCTGGAGCGAAAATTTGTTGGCGAGTCCCAGTCTAACGGGCAACCGGAGGGGAATTCATCAACACGCAATATCCTAAGAAGACTGTTCGGTAATTGAGATAACTTTACTATTTTTTAAGAAGGAGTGCTTCGTAATGGCAGAAAAGAAGATTGACAAACTAACACCAGAACAAACGGCTAAGCTACCCGTCTACGTAGACAAGTGGCTAGAAATCGGTTTGAATACCGACCCGTGTAACTTTGAGGCTTCAATTGCAGCAGCACAAGAAGCGTATCGAGCAGCGGAGCTAGAGCCTCCAAAGTGGTATGTATTGGCTGATTCGCCTATGCACGCCGCAAAGTTTGCAGTATTGCTTAAGAGACTGTGGTTTGGTCATGGCAATACCTCGGCAGACGAAACGTTTGGTGGGCGAGACAGCGAACAACTACAACAATATCTGGAAGATGAATTGGCTAAGCAAAGTGTTGTAGACAGTATTTCGGATAAGGAAATCAATGAAGCTATTTCCCAGCAGATTTATGGAGCACATGAGGCCGGATGGCTTTCGTTCTATGACTTCATGGGAATTGAATTGGAGATTGAAGAATGTAGCAAGCTAAATGGACTCATCGAACTCGCTAAGAATTGCGGTTGGTGGTCTCCATATTCGCACGTTGCTATTTTCCAACATCGCCATACCGAAGTTAATCTCATTGGAGATGAAACTAAGGTACTACATAAGGATGGCGGTCCCGCCGTTCTATATCGTGATGGTTTTAGTGTGTGGGCACTTAATGGAGTGCGAGTACCACAGTGGCTAGCCGAAGAACATCCTGGACAAATTGATGTTTCCAAGCTACATGAGATTGATAATGCCCAAGTGCGTGCAGAGTTTATCCGCAAGGTGGGCGTGGAACGAATTCACGCTAAGTTGGGAGGAAACGTTATCGACAAGGATTCGTTTACTAATGAGCATGGTACTTATGAGTACGAACTTGTAGACCTGGAAACTCGCCGTGGTGAAGACCCCTGGCGATATCTGCTGATGCATAATCCTAGTGTACCAGAGTTGTCACATTTGGAAGGTGTCCAAAACAATTGCAGAACAGTAAAAGAAGCACTAAACTTCCGCAATGGACTTACCGAAGACCAAATTGATGATGTTAATGGTGCAGATTGGTATCAGCAGGGAGATGTTTTGATGCGTCCGAAGGGAGCCACTAAGTTTAAGCGTTTCCCCAAGGTTCTCACCTAAAATCTTCTTTTCTTGTGTGGGGGTGTAGAGTAATGACTATACTCTACACCCCCACCTCTATTTTATCATGAAATCAACTTCTGAACAAATATGGCATGGTATGTGGAGATATTTATATAACTATATACATCAACAAAACTTTCATGCTTTAAGCATATATCTAGGTACTGCCAGTCATATTAGGTTCCAATACATAATGAAAGATGATTAGTACAATACTTATTCCTGTAACAGGGCTGGTTATCCTCTCTTTATTGCTCTGGTCTATAATTGGGGCACGAGGCAATGGATGGCTTAAAATCTTTTTGATTACTATGGTAATCCCACTAGCCTTCATATGGTGGTCTCTTACCTTTAGTCTATTGGGCATAGCCAAACCTACAGAGTTAGAAGAACTACCAGAACACTATAAAATATATTGGATGGAAATACAGGAACCTCACTCCATCTATCTTATGGCATCTTCCACAGAAAGTGTTAAGGGCACAACATTTGGTATTCCAGATGACCCCGCTCTACCCCACCTGTATAAACTACCTTATACTAGAGAGTCTCACGAACAGGCTCAAAAAATACAGGCTCTCATCAAACAGGGAAAAAAGATAATTATTACCCGCGATATTGGAGGTATGGGTGCCCCACCGGAATCTGCCGGTGGTGGACAAGGCCCCGAAGGTAATGGTAGGATAGGAGGCCATAGGGGGGCTAATAGTAGTCGTGGTGAACCATTTGGATATATTCTACCCCCGGCAACGCCAAGGGAAAAATATGAATGAGCAAAAAGCAGATATTGGTTATCAAAATCTAGGAGGTCTTTCTAGTACTGTATGGTATAGCATTAAGTCTCCCCCATATATATTAAATAACCCACACTGGAAATATACATTAGATACATACTTCTTTCAAAACATATATAGTACTTTTGGTATTTTTGTAGAACTAGCATAAATGGATAAAATTGTGACCGATATTGTAGATAAGTTGAACGAAACAGGAATCGCATGTAATTCTTACGCCAGAAGTCCAGCCGGTAACGCAAACTTTGCTATTACACGACATAATAATGCTATTAAGGTGTGGCAACCTCAAAATCTGGAAGTTGCTATAAAAACCGACAAGAGAAAAAAACACGCTTTACTTACGGTAACAGAACCAACAAGAAGAATACCGACAAAAGCATTTATTTACTCAACACAGGACTTAAGCGACCTGCCTACAACACAAATTGTAGATTTTTTTGGTTTGGACCGCATAGAAGAGGAAGCAAGAGTTATTGTTCCCAATGGAAAATGCTCTGTTAAAAAGTGCCAAATTGAAAAATATGACTATAACAATGATTATTCATATATGTTTGATATAGTTTGGACAGTTAAAAAAACAACAACTACATTTCTTGTAGGGTATGATGAAACTGATTCTATCTCACCCTTTGTATGTCAACTAAAACGTAATGTAAACAGCTTGAGAGAAGCGTACAAAGAACTATTGCCAAAGGGAGTAACCCTTAAAAGAAACCATAAAAGACAAGGGGAATGGTTCTTTAATCCTGTGTCGGAAAAAATGCAGGCTACCCTATTCTCTAAAATGTACAATGCTGAAAAACTATGTTTAGATGGAATACGTCATAGTACAAGTAGTTGGTTTGACGAAAGAGGAGAAGGTAATACTCATGAGGGAATGGTGTTATACCATCAAAATAAACGGTATGTGATTGGTGCTATTAAAGACCGTAGAGTTGGTAGACATAAACCATTAGTATTAACAAAGTGGCATCGAGTCTATAGGAATAATGAAGTAATTACTAAAGAAAATGCGGTGTGGGATTAATGGAAACACATAAAAAAGATATAGGATATCAGCATATGTGTGGTTCATGGCAGTCTGTTTGGAAAATTTTAGATGGCTATGTAGGCACTCTAAAAAATACTTTAGACGATTATTTCGATGACTATAATTGTTTTACATGGTCAATAGTAAATGTTATGTTACTAAAACATGATACAAGTTTAATAATTAATTTCTAATAAGTATTAATATACATAGAACATACATTAGACAGGATAGATAGTAGTAAAGGATATACTAAAAATAATGTACATTGGACACACAAAGACGTAAATAAAATGAAAATGGATATACCACTGGATAAGTTCATCAACTATTGCCATATCATTAGCAAGCAAAATAAGGAGACCCAAAAATGACAGTTCGACAGTATGTTCCGTTGCACTGTCATTCGTGACGCAATATTCTCTACTTGATGGCCTGCCTAAAGCGGAACAAATAGTACAACGTATTCAAGATATAGATTCTCATGCGTGTTCTATCAATGACCACGGAAGTATAAGTGGAGCCATCCCTTTTATTAAAGCTATGAAGAAGGCGGGGAAAAAACCGCTTGTTGGCTCTGAGCTATATATATCACATCTAGATAGTTCTATTAAAGATGAGAGTAATCGCAAGCTAAGTCATCTTCCCATTATTGCTAAGAACAAACAGGGGTGGCAGCAACTTATTAAGATTACCTCTGCCGGGAATAGTCCAGATTCATTCTATTATAAACCGCGATTATCTCTTGAAGAATTGGCGGATTTGTTAAATGGTAGTATTATGGGCTTTAGTGGCCATCTTGGTTCTGATATGGCTAATGTCATTCTGCGGGATGATAAAATACAGCCTAACTGGGAGAAAGATGGGGTTAAACTGGCCTATTGGATGCAGGAGATTTTCGGTAGGGAAAACTTCTATCTTGAAGTACAGTTGATGGACGGGAAGCATAACCCGTTAATGGTACATGTGGCTGAAGTTATTCGGGAAATTTCTAAAAAGACCGGAATTCCATGTGTAGCTACACCAGACGCACACTATGCCTTTAAAGAGCAGGCCGCAGACCAACGAATTTTGCTATGTAATAACTTAAAGGTATCCATGAAAGAGGCTTCAAATCCCGACTTCATGTTGAGCACATTCTTTAGGTCTGATAATTACCATATCCCATCTTATGATGAAATGATTAGCTATGGACATACTGAAGCAGAATTGGATAAGACAGTTGAATTTGCGTCGAAAGTTGACGCTTATGATGTTTTCCACAAGCCACTACTTCCGCAATTCCAGTGCCCAAAACCCTATAGCACAGACACGAAGGAATATTTACGACACTTATGTAAGGAAGGATGGCGAAGATTAATTCAAGACCGTATCCCAAAAGAAAAGCATGATGAATATGCAGCAGAAGTAAGGCGGGAGTTGGAGGTATTTGAAGAGGCCGGTCTATCGGGCTATTTCTTAATCTGTGAAGACATAGTGCGATTTGTGAGAGATGAGGGGTGGTTGCCAGGACCAGGGCGTGGTTCTGCCGCTGGATGCTTGGTGTCATACCTTATTGGTATTACGGCGATTGACCCCATGCCTTACAACCTACTATTTGAGCGCTTTTACAATGCGGGACGTAATACAGCCGACCACATTAGTTATCCCGATATTGATATTGATGTGCCGGTAGAAAAACGCGACGAAATCATCAACTATATTAAACAGAAGTATGGTGAGGATAGAGTTGCCCAAATTATTACTTTTACCACCATGAAGGGTGGTGCCGCCCTTAAAAATGTACTACGGGCATACAAAGATGTTTCCTTTGAGGAAATGAATGCCATCACCAAGTACATTCCTAATGATGCCGAAATTGCAGCCGACCTTCAGGAAATGCAAGAAGAGACCGGGGAATCATCCATTATTGGGTGGGCATTAGAAAACCGCCCCGACAAGTTTGCAGAATGGTGTGTGCTAGAAGACGATGGGACACTAAGTGGAGATTTGGCCCCCCGATTTGAACAGGCCATTAGACTAGAAGGAACAAAAGCCGCCCAATCTCGACACCCTGCCGGTGTTGTTATTGCACCAGAGCCCCTGAACAGTATTTGTCCACTTGTATATGATACTAAAACTAAGACTCAGGTAGCTGGGTTTGAAATGGCAGACTCCGAATACATTGGGCTATTGAAATTTGACATTCTTGGTGTGGCCGTTTTGGACAAGTTAATGGGTGTTAGTAATATATTGAGAACAGGAAATATGACTATATGAACCAAGCTATTCTCAACAAAGTAAATCATAATAGATGGAGAGGTAGGAATATTTTTAAATTTATGTTCTTGATGTATTTAGTTATAAAAAAGAAAGCCCGTATAGAAAAAATATCATGGCACATACGATATTCTCTTATAAATAACTGTCATCAGAAATCGTATAGTCAGGCTAGTTATAATGGGGTTTGGCATAAAATAAGGGCTCGTACCGAAGACAGAATACATAGAACAATTTATCTCCAAATAATAAACAATATACATGCAAGCTTTTAGAAAACTTTCTATAAATGACACTTTTCGTTTAAATCATAAAACGTATCAAAAAATAGACGCTGTTTATAATGAGGGCTGCTGCAATGGAATGTTTGCAAATGCCGTAGACATAAATAGTGGAGAGTATACTGTAATTGGTCCAACCATTGTGGTAGACTATATCGGAAAAGAATCTGAATATTTAATAGTTAGAAAAACTCGTGAAGATATTGGAGGAATTATGAGACGTACACGATTCGGCAATGTTCCAGAGGGAACCGTTTTTCAGCGTAATCGACAACTGTGGAAGAAGACCGGGAACGGTGCCATAGGACAAGGAGAAGAAAATCAAGGTCAAACATCGCCAGGGCTTAATGATAACAGCCTTATTGATGTTGTAGACGAGCCAACTTGTTGTAATCATGAGGGACCGGATTGTACACATGGTGCCACAGAAGAACAACTAGTAGAAGCTACTAGTCTACAAGATACCGACGAGTATTTGCGTGAAGAAGTCTATGGTGAAGATGTGGTTCCGCTAGACGAATATGATGAAGACGAAGAAGAGGAAGTATGATAAACTTTAAGAAGCTGGTGGTGTTCGATTTTGAAACTGATGGCGTAAATCCACACCAATGTAATCCGGTTCAAGTTGCGGCTATTGTCATAAACCCTAGAACACTGGAAATTTTACCAGATGAATTTAACAGTATGATGAGGCCTCCCAACATTGATAAGGATGATTATCTTACTACTGACGTTAAGAAAACAGTAGATTGGCACGCTAAGCTTCGTGGTGTAACCAGCGAAGATATTCTAGAACAGTGGAGGAATGCCCCGGACCAAAAGTTTGTGTGGGAGCAATTTGTTGGCTTCGTAAATAAACATAATCCCAAAGGCACATATTTCACATCCCCCATTCCTTGTGGTGCTAATATTCGTAACTTTGACCTTGTTATTACTAAAAGGTTGAATGAAGCCTATAACATTAAAGACTTCTTTTGGCAACTAAATGCTATAGATGTCATGGATTTTACCTTTTATTGGTTTGAAAACCTACAAGATTCCCCACGTAATTCAAAGATGGATACACTTAGGGAATATTTTGGTATGAGTAGTGATAATGCTCATGACGCCCTACAAGATGTTAAAGATACTGCTGCAATTTTGATTAAGTTTTTGAGACTACATCGTAGTATTGCTGGAAATGTGAAATTTGAAGGATGCTTTAATGAGGAAGATTAGGATTGATGACCTAAAACAACTAAATAATGACGCATTATATCATGTGTATTTTGTTGGTGGTAAAATATGGTCAAAAATAACACCATTACAGGATTTATATATGTTTGCCCGTTTGAGACATTTTGGAATAAAAGCATGAACCAAGCTTATATTACAGCAGGCATAGTTATATGGCTTAACGACCTAAGATACGCACTTCCCACAGAGGGGGATGTTCCATTTATATCGCTCAGCCTATTAACCTACGATAAAGGCACTGTATCCACATTGACAGAACATAAAACTACTCCGCTGTGGAGATTAATGTATGAAGACATTATTAGGATTATAAAACCACAATGAATCCAGTTAATCTATATTGCATCAGAACCAAAAAACATTGGTGGAGTAAAAAAGAAGTCTGGCGGGAAAGATTGCCCGATGATGACAATTTACTTATGGATGGGCGTTTTATTTCTATGCAATCTTTATGGGTAATGATTCATGATAGTGTTACTCTTATGGTTAAGCGTGAAACAATACCAGGAAATCTATTGTTTTGGGGAAATCCAATTGACAGTTTACGCTTCAGGTTGATATTCAGAAAAGCATATAAAACATTTCTACCTACTACCAAATTATCCCTTTTTGATAATATATAAATGAATAAATCTTTTACATACCCCTGTGGCTGTTCGTTTAAAGTATTAGAAGAACGTGAAGATGGGCAACATCGTATTGATGTAAACTTTACGCTAGAGAATATTCCTCTAGATTGTGCCCGCACATGGAAGATGTTTTCTGATGGTAATGTTAAGGGTATCTTCCAGCTAGAAAACCAAGGAAGAATCTGTAAAGAAGTTAAACCTGAGAATATTAGTCAACTGTCTGCTATTTGTGCTATTATTCGTCCGGGTTGTTCTGAAGCTATGAGAGATGGAAAATCTATTACGCAACATTATATAGACCGTAAAAATGGTGTAGAAGAAGTAGAATATTTCCACCCTGCATTAGAACATATCTTAGAAGACACCTTCGGGGAAATGATTTATCAAGAGCAAGCTATGCGTGTAGCTCAAGACATAGCTGGGTTTGATATGCAGCAGGCCGACATTCTTAGAAAAGCTATCGGCAAAAAGAACCCTCAATTGATGGCAGAAGTTAAGACAGAATTTCTAGAAGGATGTGATAGCCAAGACATAGTTAATAAAGAAGAAGCAGAAGAAATTTTTTCCTGGATTGAAAAGTCACAAAGATACTCATTCAACAAATCACATTCTGTATCTTATGCCACAAATGCATATCTAACAGCATATAGTAAAGCCCATTTTCCTAGAGGGTTTATTACAAGCTATCTCAATTTTGCACACGAAAAACCTAAACCCTTTATTGAGACCTACCAACTAATACAAAATGCTAGGTCTATGAATATAGATGTTCAGTTGCCTAGTCTAGAACGTATGAACACCCACTTTGTTCTAGAAAATCGTATTATCTACTTTGGTCTCTCAGATATTAAGAGTATTGGGGAGAAAGTAGTTGGACGTATACAAAGAGAAGCGAGCAAGGTGGGGAAACCTGTGGCAGATTGGTCGTGGGTAGATTTTCTTGTCTTGTTCTCTCAGTCTGTTCCAAGTACTGCTATTAAGAATATGATTTCAACGGGGGCGGTTACTACGGGCAAATTAAGCAGGACTAATAGACTATATGAATATGACGTATATACCCAGTTAACAGAGCGGGAGCATAAGGCGGTTGTTAAAAAACATTTGGCAGCGCCATATAAGAGTTTAGAAGATATCTTGGCGGATATGCTAGAGGGGGAAACCGGCAGAAACCATATGATATCGTCAGACAAGCGGGCTACTAAGATTCAAGGCTTGCTTAAGTCTTTAAAAAATCCATCTCATACCATGGAGGATTCTCCAAGCTGGATTTCTAGTGCAGAAGAACGGTTGCTGGGTATATCTATTACCTATAGTGCGGTGGATGCATGTGATATTGGGGCGGCAAATTGCAATTGTCAAGAGTTTGTGGCGGGATTCAATGGGAGGGGTGGCGTTATTATGCTACCGGCCAAAATTGATTCTGTCAAAGAGATAAAAACTAAGTCAGGACAAAACCCCGGTCGAAAGATGGGTTTTCTGTCAGTTAGCGATACATCAGGCTCATGTGAAATAGTGGTCTTTCCAGACCCCTGGGAACAATATAGTGGATTCTTATGTGAAGATAATACTGTAATGCTCACAGGTAAAAGGGGCCGTGAAAATAATTCGTTAATTGCAGAAAAAATATGGCAGTTATAGCTTGACATTATCCATATGTGGGCTATATTATATATGTAATCTTTTTTATAGACTTTATTGGGAGAGAACAACATGTTTCAACAAACAATTTTGATGGGCAACCTTACTGCTGACCCCGAAATTAAGAAGGTAGGGCCAAAAGAGACAAGTGTGGCCAATTTTACCGTAGCGGTAACACGATACTTTAATAAGGCCAATGGGGAACGGCAAACGGAAACTGAGTTTATTCAGTGTGAAGCATGGGATACCGGAGCAGAGGCTATTGGTAGACTATTTCATAAGGGAGACCTTGTTCAAGTTGTGGGCGAGATTAGACAAAATCGCTGGCAAAAGGATGATGTATGGCACGAAAAGTTTAGAATCCGTGTAAGTACATTCAATCTTGCTAAGAGTAAGAACCCACGACCTACAAACGCACAAACAGAAGCTAATACTGAAGGCTCTGCCGAAGCAGAGGCAGAAGCAGTTGCAGCAGGGACCGGAGACGATATAGCGTTTTAATGAAAAAAGATGTCAATCCCAGGCCAGATATTAACGAACTAGTTACTGCTAACACAGGGCTATTCGTTAAACTGGCCAAGGCATTTAAACCCTCATCTGCCGAACAACTTGACGAATATATACAGATAGCCCGTATTGCATTCTGGCAAGCCGCTATTAATCACGACGATAGCATACGTAAACTATCAGGACGAGCCTACGAATACGGATATTGGGCGATTATTCGACATTTAAAATTCCACACTAAACATAATAAAGTTGTATCATCTGTTAAATATAAGCTGTCTTTAGAAGAACTTATACAAGATAAAGATAGTCTGTGGGAAATTATACCCGAAAATCTTACAGATATGGAATACGACATTATTCAACTACGTATTAAAAAACACACCTTTAAAGAAATTGGGGAAATGATGGGTGGATTATCATACCAGTGGATTCATAAGGTTTATATTAGAGCACTTTCAAAAATAGTAGAGGCACATGCTGAATAGAAAAAAACGAATCCTGTGGGTGAACGAAGGAAGTTTTCTAAGCACAGGATATGCTACCTACGGCAAAGAAGTGATAGGTAGACTTGTTAAAACTGGCAAATATGATATTGCTGAACTCTCTTCCTTTACTACTATTAATGACCCCCGCAATAATGATGTGCCATGGGTGGTCTATCCTAATAATGTAGATAAAGAAGACCCCAGGTTTGCTGATTCTCAACAGAGGAAAAACACTTTTGGCGAATGGAGGTTCGAGCGGGTACTATTAGACTTTAAACCAGATGTGGTTATAGATATTCGTGACCCCTGGATGTGCGGCTACCAATTCTATTCGCCGTACCGCCCCTTCTTTCACCACTGTATAATGCCCACAGTAGATTCCTCTCCACAACGACAAGAGTGGATAGAAAGCTTTATGTCGGCAGATAATGTATTTACATACTCTGATTGGGGTCTCAAGGTACTAGATAAGCAGAGTCGTGGCAACATGAAGCTTAACCAATCGGCCTATCCCGGAGTAGACCTACAAGTATTCTGTCCACCGACCAACAAGGCTGCCCACAAACAGTCTATGGGGCTAGAAGAAGACTCCATTATTATAGGTACAGTAATGCGCAATCAAAAGCGCAAGTTGTATCCAGACCTATTGGCCGTTTTCAAAAAGCTGCTGGAAAGTTTACCAGAAGACATTGCCAAAAAAACATATCTATATATACACACAGGATATCCAGACCTAGGATGGAATCTACCCGAACTTATTAAAGAGTCTGGTATTGGCAATAAAGTCCTGTTCACATACATCTGTGGAGAGACTAACAAGCCATTTATTGGACCAATGCAGGATGCCCGCACATATTCTCCATATTCCCACAATGCCTCTGGCGTTTTACCAAGTGTGAATAGGGGGGTATCGCCCGAACAACTGGCAGACATTTATAAGTGTTTTGACTTGTATATCCAATATGCTATTTGCGAAGGGTTCGGTATGCCCCAAGTAGAAGCGGCTGCCTGTGGAGTACCTGTGGCATCTGTGGACTATAGTGCCATGGTTGATGTTCTTAATAGAACTAATGGAATTAGGTTGAAGGTTCAAAAGTTATTTAAAGAACTAGAGACCAATGCTAATCGTGCCATGCCCGATAACGACTATTGTTGTTCGGCTTTAGGGAAGTATATTCGGTCTTCACAAGAGCATAAGGATAAAAAAAGCAAACAGGCTAGAGCAGCAACCGAAAAGTATTTCAACTGGGATAGAACGGCAGGTATTTGGGAAGAGTATCTAGACAAGATTGTATTGACAGGATTACAAGGACAATGGCATGCTCCGTATAGACACCATGTAATTCCTGAACTTACTCAAGAGATTGCAACTAAACCTGTGCAGGAATATGTGGAGTGGTTATTTGTACACGTTCTTAATCAACCCGAACGCGCTCATAGCCTTGCCGCCCTAGAAATGATACAGTGGTTAAACTATGGTGGGCAACCACAGGGAGACCAAAATAATCCTATGCAGGGACTCAAACCCTTTACTAGAGAAGATGCCTATAATGTCATGAGTGCAGGGGCTAAAAACTTTATTACGTGTGAAGAATGTAGAACCGGAAAAAGAGAAACCCCAATGCAAGACTTTGTAGAATATGCACACCATAAGAAGAAGTTACTAGAACAAAATGAACAGCATTGCTAGTCCAATATATCAAGAGATAGAAGACAAGCTTTTTAATATATGTTATTATCAATATATGGAAATAACTGCTATCTATTGCGATATGTCTGATACTTTTATGACCAGATTATTTAATACTCTACAAGGAACCAATGTCTAACGTATTATTTATAGGCCCCTACAGACAAAACGATGGGTGGGGGCAAGGTGCCAAAGGATACATTAAAGCACTTCAACATACTAGTGCTAACGTGGCAATTCGCCCTATATACATGGCAGGGACAGGCTTTACTAAAGAGCTACCCGATGATATTATAGAGCTTGAGCAAAAACAGTTTGATGGACCCCCAAATATAATCATTCAGAATGTTTTGCCCACTCTACTCTCTTATCAGCCAGATGCATATAACATAGGTCTATTTTACATAGAAACCCAAGGTATTAAACATACTGGGTGGATATATAGAATGAATCTCATGGATGAGATATGGGTAGCAAGCAATCATGAAAAACAAGTTCTAGAAGAAGAGGGTGTTACAGTTAAGATATCTGTAGTTCCCATGTGTATAGATATAGAACATCTACAAAGACAAGTTAAACCATTGTCTATTCCTGGATGTGATACAGACTATACCTTCTATTTTATTGGAGAGCATACTAATCGCAAAAATATGCTTGGTCTTTTGTCTGCTTTCCACCAAGAATTTGATAAGCATGAGCCGGTTAGACTGGTAATTAAATGTAATAAAATGGGTATGCATCCAGATGTTTTGCAGGAAAACGTTTCAACCTGCATTAAGCAACTAAAGCAACAAATGAGACTATATCCAAATCTACAAAATTATCATAACGAAATTCTAGTTACAGGCCATCTATCTGAAGATGAAATGTTGGGTTTACATCGCGCTTGTGACTGTCTAGTAGTACCATCTTGTGGAGAGTCATTAAATAGACCCGCTATGGAGGCTATGTGTGTTGGTAATGACCTTGTAGTTAATGGTCAAACTGGCATGAAAGATACCGTTGGCATTTGGGGGTTGAAAGCCCGTTCTAATAAAGTGCCAATCATTATACCAGATGCTCCTATGCCCACTATCTATACAGGTAGAGAAACATGGCAGGAAGTGGATATTCTTAATCTTCGGTGTTGTTTACGAGCGTCTTACGAGAGTAGAAATAAACTGAAACCTTCTGGTAGAGAAGAGTATATGAAACGATTTTCTTACGAGCAAGTTGGAAATGTAATGGAAGACCTGATTATCAATGCAGCAAATTAGAAACCTTACAAATAAAGCAATTAAGAAACCTGTGGACGAACCTCTAAACATACTCACATGTTTTTATGATGGTGTGTTTGATGTGGAATTGGCTAAAACCGGCCACAACTTTTATGGGGCCATTAATGATTCTTCTAATGAGTGGTGTCCTATAGACGACATTCCCTCTAATATGTTTTTTCTGCCGGGAACACAGCATTTTCAACACTATGATTTTATACTCTGTAATAATCGTATAGAAAAGTGGGATTTGGCTACTAGACTACAAAACTATATGCAGTTGCCGATTGTCACTATAGACCATTATGGTAATCCACCCAATGTGCCCGATATTAAAGTTCAGCAAATAAAAGACCGTACCAAAAGCGTAATGAGTTTTGCCACTAATAAGGCAGCCATGCACTGGGACGACCAAAGTATTTATATGAGACCGGGGATTGAATACCGCGAGCCGGTTGATAAAGATATTGATGTTCTTTTAGTTGGGCACTTTCCGCCAGAAGAACATAGCCTGCTGCATAGACTAAAGTTGAAGATGCCGGGATTGGTTATTGTTGGTCAAAATGAAGACCTATCTCCATGGCACACAGGAGAGGAATTGAGAAGTATATATGATAGAGCTAAGATTTTTATTAATCTACCCAGGACTACAGGACTACCTACACTATTAATGCCAGCTATTGAAAGTGGTTGTGCGATTATATCCGTTAGAAATGAAGGCTCTAGACAATTATTACAGGATGCCACACTATTCCTGGAACATGTTGAAGATATTCCTAACGTGGTTAATCGATTATTAAGAAATCCACACGAACTCAAAAAATACCAACAAGCCATATTAGAACACGAAGGCTTTCAAAACAAACAAAAATCTATAGAACAATGGTCCACCCTACTAACACAAGCACGCACAGAGATATTAGTAAAATGAAAGACATAACTATTGTACTAGACCACCCCATTAATGAAAACGAGATACACGTATCTCAAATTGCAAGTATTACCAATGGTTCTTGCGACAATCTTAATCTACGGGCTAGTATGGATTACACACCTCATAGAGAAGCACTGTTGTCTGCCGCAATCGGTAAAGTAAAATATGGTGGAACCATCACTATATCTGGACTAGATGCGTTTGAGGTATCTCGCCAAATTTATGTAGGCAAACTCAACGGACAACAAGCATCCGAAATCTTGTATAAGAATATCAACGGTCACACTCGGTCGTCTTGTGGGCATATTCTGGATACAATCGATAAACTGCAACAACACAACTTTACAATTCTAATTAAAGAACTACAAGACTACGCATATTCTATACAGGCAAGAAGAAATGAACCCCACTCACACATCGTGTAAAAACTGCATCTTTGCAGAATATGAAGAAAACACACAAGTAGGCTGTACTGCTGGTAGACTTGATGTTTTTAGAAATAGGGAAGAAGAGATTATAGAAGCCTATGATGAAGAGAAGGAATTCTATGTCATAGACAAGCGGATTTGTATGTACAAGCGACCAGAAAGCTGGAAGCACGCAGACCTACCGCACGACGAACAAATCACCACAATTAAGGAAGAAATCAAGATACCCCTACATGTTATTATTATGGGGGAAGACTTTGACGATATCTGCAAGACTATAAATTCTTTGGTGGCACAAGAGGTGCAGCCTGCCCATATTACAGTACTGCGTCCTTATGGTTCTGTTTTACACGATACAAAAATTAGAACGATAACATCATATCTAGACCAAAGTGGCATTCCGTGGAAACTTCAAAATATCCTCAATCCAGATGTGGAACCAGAAAAATATGAAGACCTAGTAGTAGATATCGCCAAACCCCGGTATTATATGACACTGAATGCGGGGTGCGAAATACCCTCCGACACCATTAGAATACTGAATGAAAAAATCAACGAAGAACTATTCCGCTTTTATGTTCTAACCCCTAATAGTGAAGGCAATGGGTGGACAGTGCCATGGATGACATATCAGTTGTTTAATGGTAATAAGAAAGGTTCTCTGCTAGACAAACTCAAGGATAATCAATGTCAATTACACAGTATCAATCAGATAGTGCCCAGCTTCCCAGAGTAGTAGTATGCTATCTGTCTGAGAACGCACCTCTACAGCAAACATATAGTAATATAGAATATACTAAATGTAAAGATGTGGACAATTTTAACGACGTACTAAATAGCGGGCTGGATAATGAGGTATATGTTTTTCTATCCGCCCACGACGATTTTTGGAATGAGGAATGTGTAGCCAGAGTAATTGACAAGCGTAATAAATGTCCTAATGCTTGTATGCTGTATACGGATAATGTTACTATAAAGAATAACATACAGTTTATTCAATATTTTCCCACATTTAGCTATGAGCACACACAAATACCAGACCTGATTATTAATACTCCACTATTCATTTGTAAGGATACGGGGGCTCGATTTAACACAGACTTACAATTTTTGTTTTTGTACGAGATGTTTCATCAAATAAGGCAAAAGGGTCTAGTGGTTCATATCCCCAGTATTTTGACAAAAACCACACAACCCCACGATATTTCATATGAACAGGACTTTGCATTACTAAATGAGCAGCCGGTCTAGAAGAAATGTAGTTACTATTAAGGAAACTACGAAAAGTAGATGTAGTGTCGTTATACCTTCTGCTGGAGTGGGTAGTAGAATGCGTACCTATGGACCCACATCACTGATTAAAATCGAAGACGAAATTACTGTCTTTGAAAGACAAAAAAGACTTATATCTCAAACAATACCCAATCATGAAATTGTTCTAGTCACCGGATTTGAATCTCAAAAGGTTATCAATAATACCCCCAGAGATATTATCCACGTACAAAACGAAAGATATCAGGAAAGTAATGTTGTTAGAAGTATACAAATAGGAATCAATGCGGCAACCACCGACAATATCCTTGTTGTATATGGGGATTTGGTTTTTAATTCGGCTACCCTATCTCATAGTTTTCAAGAGTCTTCTATAGTAATAGACACACAGGCAGATAATAAGAATACTGAGGTTGGGTGTATTGTCCATAACGAATACCTAGAACAGATGTGTTTTGACCTACCGCAAAAATGGTCGCAGGTGGTTTATCTTACAGGTAAGGAATTAAGCCTATTTTCAAAGTTTGCTAATAATCCTCAGAACATTATGGCTTTTGGATTTGAGGCCATTAATTGGATATTGGAGCATGGGGGTAGATTTAAAGTTCTAAGCAACGATATGGATATTCAAACAGTAGACCTAGACACTTCTAAGGATATTAAACTAGCACAAAGTATACTATGATAATTTTCACACCATCCAACAGTCGCGTATTTGAGGGTTTAGGGGCGGCTTTTAAAGTATGTTATCCTACTGGTGCCATTATATGGAAACCAGAAGTCAAACCCATATTTGATATGTGTGCAGAATTAAGGCCGGAAATTCTTTTTCTAGATGCTGCATATATTACTACTGATATTATAGAAGCGATAGAACACTTCAAGTTAGATGTAGTATTGCATGCTAATGGTTGTTCTCCAGAGTTATTGCCATATATTAAGCTACTTATCTATGATTCTGATATTCCAGAGCATATGAGACAACATCTTCCAACAGATGTTTTAACATACGAACATAAGCCTGCGGCAAACTATGTAAAATTTAGGAACCCCGTTTATAATGATAAGCTTATAGCTGACATTGGATACCTCAGTACGAGCGGACAACAAGCCTCCACAGATATTCTAGAGCGGCTATCATATGTTATCAGCGAGACACCTTATAGTTTAAAGATTATGGGTAGTCCGATGCCCTATGTTAATTATATCGGTATTACCACACCTAAACAACATCTAGACCTAGCAGCTTCTACACAAATTAGTTTAGACTGTGGCGGTCATTTACTAATGGAGTATGCTGTCAACAGGATATTTACTATCACTAATGTGGTACAAGATGTCTTTCCATATGTTGAAAAAACAGAAGACTTATTGCCCGCATTAAATCAATATATAGAAAATCCTAAACTCAGAGCTAAGATAGCTAAACAAGCATATAAACAAACCATTGATACTGACACGTGTTTTCATAGACTGGCAGATATAGCACAACTGCTTGATAAGAAGGATTGGTATCATAAAAGTATAGACGTTTTTAAGACAATGAGGACATAATGGAACTTGGCGTTTTTATACAGTCTCCAGACACACAACAAATGGGTCTATCTTTATTTGAAGAAGGCTCTAGACTAACCGACCACACAAATATTAATCTAGTGGTGTTCTATCATAACTATGGAACGATTCCTCTAAAACCCAGCTTTACTATGCTACAGTCTAGTCAGATTTGGGGGTTTGAGGGCCCAATTATTTCCACAGACTATAACACAAGTAGATTTTTAATTAAATGTCCAACACCTAGGAAGAAATACTATTATGTGTGGAACCTAGATTGGATTTATAAGATACGTTCTTGGGAGGCAAATAGTATAGTCATGCAGGACGATGGATTAGAACTTATTGCTAGAAGTCAAGAGCATTACGACATTATTTCAGAATTGTGGAAAAAGCCCACATGTATTATGGAGGATTTCAACTATGAAACTCTCGAAACCTTGGCTAGCTAAAGCCAAAAGGTACGGTTCTCTCACAGAGAATGATAAAAGGGAATTACTAGAACACACATACGTAGAACAAGGGTGGAGTTGGGCAGCTATAGCAGACGTTTGCAGCACATACCCCAACAAAGTACGTAGAGAAGCTCTATCTCTAGGTATTAAATCTCGCACACGTAGTGAATCTCAAAAACTGGCTTTAGCAAGTGGTAGACATGCCCACCCAACAAAAGGGAAACAACATAGCCAGGAATCTAAAGATAAAATTAGTAATAGTATGGCGGAATCCTGGGAGAATATGAGTCCCAAGGAATTAAGACGCCGCCAAGAGATGGCCCGCAAACAGTGGGATGCAATGTCAGATAAAGAGAAGGCTGAACTACAGAGGAAAGCTAGTGAAGCCATTAGAGAAACTATTCATAAAGGTTCTAAACTAGAAAATCATCTACGCGAAGGTTTAGCGGCTAACGGCTATCAGGTTAATTTCCATGTAGACTATATGGTTAAAAACCAGAATCTACAAATTGACTTGCATATACCCAATATGAACGTAGCTATTGAGGTAGATGGTCCAAGTCATTTTACTCCCATCTGGGGAGAAGACGCATTACGACTAAGCCAACAGGCAGATGCAGAAAAAGATGGTTTGTTGCTAGGTATGGGTTTGTGTGTAATTCGAGTACAGCAAACTAAAGAGATATCGGAAAAGTTTAAAAGAGATACCCTCTCTAGACTATTGGAAGTATTACAAAAAATTGAAAAGAAGTTTCCCGCTAGGGAAAAAAGACACATTGTATTAGGAGACTAATTATGACCACTCAGAGTAAAATGGGCATTAGAGACTTGAAAAAAATCTTGATGGATAAGCATGGGTATACAAAGCAAGAGCTACAGGGGGAAAATGCTAAAAGCCTATCTCTCCTATTAGAAGAAGCGGAGGCTGAAGAGGATATGGCTTTGGAACAAGAGCATATGTTTACGGAGGATGCAGATATAGAAGCGGGGGACGAGTATTTGTCTACCGAGACCGACCAATCAGAAGAAGTGGGAATTTATTCTGAGGGGTGGAGTGAGTATGTGTTAGACCAACTGTTTGAACATGAGCAAGTTAAGATTGGCAAGAAAGAAAGGGTGGCTCCGACAGTAGACGGTCTCCGTAGACTTACTGGAAAACTACTGGACGATATCCAGGATGTTTATTCCCAGGTGATACAAGCCCCCTCTCCAGATAATGAGAATCGAGCAACTGTACAAGTACAGGTTACTCTTGCAGATGGGCGGCGGGCTTCTGGTGCTGCCGATGTATTTAGTGGTAATGTTCAAGAACCTTTTGATTTGCATCCAGTGGCTACGGCGGAAACTAGAGCAGAGGGTCGTGCCTACAAAAAGCTGTTACATCTATGCAAGGTTCATACAGCAGAAGAATTAGATAAACAGTCATCAGCTTATTTTGAACCCGCCCCAGACCTTACCTTGATTAATGGTCACCAGATTAAGGGATTGGAAACTCTATGTAAGCTAAGAGTTGATGTAAATATTGAAAAGTTGGTAGAAAAACATTACCCCATGTGTAATAATATTAATGAACTGGCGTCTGAAGAAGCCCAAGCACTATTTGAAATTGTGTCTGACTTTCAACAAAGTGGTACGCCAGAAGACTTGCAGGGCTATGACGAAGGTTGGAAACAGAAATTGGGAGTGAAAGAATGAAAGTAACGTATAAACCGAATGAGCAGTTTGTAGTAGAAGTTGATGGTACGCCCAAAGAGATTGTTGAAGAGTTGGCTACAAGTGCCGAGCTATTCAGTCATAAGTGCGGTAAGTGCCATGGTAAAAACGGCAATAAGTTGGCGTTTAGAGTCCGCAAGGTGGAAGACAACAAATACTATGAGTTGCACTGTGAGTGCGGAGCAGTACTAGCTTTCGGAGCGCATAAAACTGGTGGGACACTTTTCCCCAAGCGTTTTGAGACTACAGACGATGGAGAAAAAAAGTGGTTGCCTGATAATGGTTGGACAAAGTGGGATAAAGACCTAGGAAAGCGCGTGTAATCAACCAGATTGGCTTCTAATGCACTTTTTTAAAACCCATGGGGCGACCTGTGGGTTTTTTATTTGCACCCACCACAGCCGCCACCAGAGCTTGGCGGTCTTTCTTCACCGTCTGATAACTCATTTAATTGTTCTGTATCAAAATCTATCTGTGCAAGCACTATATCTTCCTCACTGGCATTCTCTGCATCGTCTGGTATAACTTTTTCTACCCATTTTGGAGGGTCATCTGGACACTTTTCTGTCCCCCAGGCTAATTTATTAAGTGTCGTTCCCTCTCTTCTAACATGACACCCACATAATCCACAAGAATCATTGTCAAAATATTCACATGGCGAGCATTGTTCGTCATATATTTCGGCAATTTCTTCTTCTGTTCTTAGTGGTCTACCAGCAGCCATCCATTGCGCCCTGGATATTAAATATTTTTTAAGTGCGGATATCACTGGCGTCTGCACAGGCTATGCCTGCCCCTCCATTAAAAAGGTCTATATGTAATTGTTCCCACTCTCCTGATGAGCGTGGACATCTATGTAATTTAACATTGTCTAAAAGTACAAAGTTATTGTTATCGTATCCTAAATCATGATATGTAGGACTCCCTGTAATGTCGGCATTATTTTTACAACCTATCCTAAATTTATAATCTTTAACGGCACATCTAAAACTACTGATTCCACCAATAGAAGTGGTTAGAGATAACTGGGGCGCAGTTTGACCTACCTCTGTTGCATATTCATAAAAATGTAATGTACCTTCGTCATTCCATCCCACTGTTACAAATGTCCAAACACCAGTAGTGATACCTAATTGAAGACCTATAGCATTTCCACCATTTGTTAAACCAACAATTGGCCTCACAGATTTTTTAGTACTGCCTCCTAATCCTGGATTTTCCCAACTAACAGTATATTCATGGTCATTGCACGGTGGGCTACTACCCACTTGAAAACATCCTTTAGAAACAATCGCAGAAGTGAGATATCCTGAAGGGTCAGCAGCCCACTCATGATAAATCCAAAATGAAAAACCCATACCTCTTTGTCTATTATTTAAACTGTACAGCTTATTATGTTCGTCCTCAAAAAAACCATGGGCAACTGATAGGTCTACCTGCTTATTACCATTATCAGTGAATTTTCTAGCATTGCCTATATTTCCCCCTGCACTTCCTACTGTACCTACTAAACTTAAGTTTAAGCATGCATAAGAATCGTCTACGCCCCCACTGGTTTCATCCATTGTATAACAAGGTCCAGGAGTACCACACTCAAGGCCCCCCGGCATATTAAATTTAACCATCGCCTTCCTCCTTTATGGACAGGTACAATCCTCAAAGCCAATATACCATGTACCCGTTAAATCACGATGTATAAGTGTCCACGCAAAAGCACTAATAGACTCGTTAGTTAAATTGTATGCAAAAACGGGAGGTTCTACGGGAACTAAATTAGTACCATCATGCATATGAACCTGAATTTGTCCACCCGTAGGCTGGCCATCTGCAACACGAGCAGCAATACCGGCACTGGGTGCTCTACCTACATGATTTTGAGCCTGTCCTGATGGCAATAATTGTCCTAGGTCTTGACCACTAGAGAATGGAAATAGTGGCAACAAATTAGTAGGGGGCGTTTCTACAATATTGTAATTACATTCTGCGGGGTCATACTCACAGTAAACAGGATAGCCCGAAGGTAATACGTGTCCCAATCCATTGTTAATTGTAATGACAGGATTACTAACTTCATTACCGTCTTCATCATACCACGTAGAACTCTCATCGTCTACGGCGGCGTCTATACTGGTTGTACTACTTGTAAGATTACCAAGCAAATTTGCCTTAAGGAATCTAAACTTGTTAGGAGCAGCAACCCAAACACCACGCTCTCTATCTAGACGTAAATCTACAGGGGCAACCGGCCAAGTTTCTGACTTACGAAGAAAATCCTTCATGAAGTTATCTTTTAGCTCGGTCTCTACAAATGTGCCTTGTTTAGTGTCTTCTTCTACATCGGCTTCATTAGGTACCGGCTTACCAGCCAAGTCATATCCCCAGCTTTGCATAACCAGCGGACCACGCAATGCCATAAATCTATAGTCGTCTTCATAGTCCGCAGCAGACTCTTCAGAGTACCCAGCCAAAGGCATCATTAAGCCACCTTCGGGCGAGGTGTCGCCTCTGGCAACCATTTCTATATCATGGCCAACCTTACTTTCACCCTCTTCTTGGTCGTGGATTTGTGCTCTAGCTTTACCGGGAGGATTACTAAATGGATTAAGATAGTTCTGAGATTCCTTTAAGGCGTGTACTACATCTCCACCCTGGTCGTCTTGTACTGGTGGTAGAGTTTCAACAGGTCCACGCTCTCCACCATTTTCACAGGCTCCTAATGGGGTAATATATCTGGGTAGCTCTCCATCCCCATCCATAGATACCGGACGTAATAAGCCATCAAGACTCATCATGGCCATACTACTATAGGTATCATCATTACCCATATAGTAGTTGATATCTTTAATACTCATATCTTGAACACGTGGTCTAGTGAATGCTTTGTCGTCACTATCTTCTGTAGAGTCCCAATCGTGTACACTTCCTGTTAAAACACTATGTGGAGTTCTCGCGGGAATAATATCACTTCTAATATCTAAGCTCGTAGTAGTTGCCCAATCTCCAAAGCTAGTAGGTCTAATAAACCTAACACTACTTCCTCCAAGTCTAAAGATATTCTCTCGTCTAACAGCGCTGGCAGCATTAACACCAAGCTGTTCTAATCTACGAGAATTTGCCTTAGAGAATCTACCAAATTTTGGAGTAAAAGTATTAAACTGATATTCTGTACGTAAACCCTCTGGTCCTATCGAGGTGGTTACAGATGTAATATTTGGCCCGTATATACCACTCCACTTATCTGTATATTGGAAAAACCCATATGAATTGGTAAGTACAACATCAGTACTAAGGCTTCTATTTTCTACTAAGTGATGGCCCCCACCAAAAAATCCACCAGCCAAAGCCCCTAGTTCAGCACCAAGAGGAACGGTGGGATATCCAGGCACAGAAATAAAACCCTTTTCTCCAACTTGCATATTTGTAATGGCTTCATCGGCCTGTGCCTGCCCCGCTAGATTCATAACAGCATAGCTACCATAATTCCAGGGCACTATATTGGCGTTGGTAGAAACATTTGTTTGTCCGGGCGGTCCTAAATTAGCCCACGGACCATAAGTTAATACTGTACTTTCAATACCAAAAGCGGCACCATCAATCATTTTAGGAAGAGCAATAACTTTTTTAGTAACCTCTAAAGAGTCTGGCTTTTTCCATATCTCATTTAGTTTATCCCCCTCTTCTGTTCCAAATAATAATTTAATAGCATTTTGAAAACCTTCGACACTATATTTACTATCGCTTTTTTCATAAGTAACAGCCGGTACTTCGATAACCACACGAGGGCCAAAAAAGGTAGAGTGGTCATGATATACAAAGTCTTCAGACACCGCAGAGGCACGAACATACATCCCCGTATCATCACTATTACGTAACCATGCGTCATACGGCATTCTATCACTATAAAATAATGATTTGTCTCCATTGTCTTGATAGTAAACAAGAGCTTCAATTTTATTAGTTTCGTTTCGGAAAAAACTTAGTTGAGGTTCCCTTAGTCCTAGTACGTCAACGGCTCCCGGTGTAGGAAATTCTGTCCAACCATCAGCCTTTGGAGTCTCACTTGGAATAACTTGAATACTTTCACCGTCTAATTGTACGCAGGTAAAAGGTACTCTAACAGCAAATTGTCGGCCTAGTTGATTATAATATTCTACAAGCTTAGCCAAAAGTCTTTCTACATCATCAAAAATTTCTGCTCCTACCTCATCTTGCACATCTTTAAGATTAGCCCCTTTTGGATTAAGTGCATCAATACCAAGAATCTGATTACCGTTTTGTCCACGGCCATCAAACCATTTTTTTAATATATTTAATGCTCCCTCAACAAATGCTCCTTCTGGCAGGGCAAAACCTAATACACCAGCAGCACTAACTAAGGCTGTGTAAAGAATAGTGGGCGACCCCTGTTCATCTGCCGCTTTATTTAAGGCATAAAATAAGTCAGTACCATTAGCGGCTAAATACAGGTCTTTAAGACTAATAGTAATTTTACCATCAGCCGTAGGAGATATTAATTCTAAAACCTTAAAACCTTGATTAAGAATATCAATTTCAATATCAAAATACCAAAATCCATCGGCATCTTTACAAGCTACTATAAAATCTTTATTTGAATCAAGGCCAAAGAAGGGTAGGATAGTATCGTCAATCTCGTTACAGCCAGTATCAAACAGGCTACCCTGGCTAATTCTATTGGTACCGTCTCCCTCTGGGTCAAAACTTTGGTAGGCTTGATATATAGTGTTTTTAGCACCACCAATGACAAAAGAACTTAGTGGCTCATTTCTAAGCTCTTGCCCTTTATTATATGAGACCGCACTATTGTTATTATTATCAATAAATTTCTGTATTTCATTAAGGGCAGGCTGCCTAAAGCGAGATACTGTGCGAACTTTGATAAGTTTAGCAATACCACTACCGACAACCGCACTAAAGGAATCTCTAATAGGCAATAGCTCTATATAGTAGTCATGACCAGAAGCTTCTGTTAATTCATTAATCAGGTCCATAACAGAAATGCTAGTACCGCTAAACCTAAAATATGTTGGGGCAACGGGTAGTTCACTTAGGTCTAGAAAATACTCACTAAAGTCTAAGCTGTCAGCAGACATTAAACCATAGTTACCGGACTGCACACCCCGATACATCACACGACCATAAGGAGACCATGTATTAGAAGCTCTTGGTATTCTATTAGCAAGAACATTTAAGGCAGTACGGATAGAGTGCCATTGCATACCATTATCATTTGTATTGGCCCCACCATAACCATCGGCGGGAGAACCAAAAACGGCACCATCAGGAAACAAGTCTCCAAAGTTATATGCACCCTGCGTAGTTTGAGATAGTTGTGGACACAATATACCAAAAGACTCCATGTAACCATATACATTAAACAGATTGTATGCATTAGCTACAGTACCGGCATAGTCACCAATAATAAGCTGTGTATTTTCTAATATAAGCCGGGGGTCCGTGATTTGTACTGTGTAGGTAGGATTGCCGCCAGGATTATTTGTTTGTTCCCAGCTTTGAATAATGCCCGCATACTCAAAATCGGCCACTCTAAAATATACAGGACAACCAATAATATCTTTGGTTAATCCTAGGAATCCGGGGTCGGCTGCCGTAGTACTTTGTTTATACAGGTTAGAATCCCAGTAAAACTTGGGTAGTGCTGGGTCTGCCTCACAATTATCTTCTACAAGACGTACTGTTAAACTTCCTGTTTGTGAGTTCCAACCACCAGAAGCGGAAAAAGACTGTACACTACACCCTAGGAAAAGTGTCTGTTCAAAGCCCCCAAATATATTAGAGGGACTACACTCATTTTTTACCGGAGTATTAGTTGTAGAAAAAGTAACATTACTATTGGTCATGAATTCCTGTCCTTATGAAGCATCTGTACTATTCAGTGCATATAATATTGAGCCTATTGAATTAACACCCGCTATACTAGCATTGCTAGCTAAGAAGGTATTAGATACATCGAAAGTACCTGTTTCTGGTGTTAGGTCTAGGTCTAACAAATTACTCTGTCCTACACCCCGTAGATAAGCACTACCATTAATATCAAAGTGTGAACCGGCCATGTGTGACCAGCTTGTAGAGTCTGTTAAATTAAAGTCGTTGGTAATATTAAATACACCAGTATTAGATGTAAGTGTGCCCCCTCCACCAATAGAGAGATTACTTAGACTTTGAGTGCCAGAGCTATCCCAAAAAATATAGTTCCCACCAGTGACATTTATACTAAGATTATACATTGTTATGGGTAAAACTACAACCCCCTGTCCATTAACAATAGTATATCTATCCTGAAATGGGCTATAATTATCTGGCTCGATAGTGAGCAGAGGATTGCCGGTGGTGTTATCACTATTCTGTATAAGAATTTCACCCTTATCAATATTAAAGGTTCCACCGTCTACAATAAAGTGTTTACTAAACCTGTTAAGATTTGATATAGATAATGTACCGCTATAATTACTAGGTGTTTTTAAGCTATATACATCAAGGCCTGTAGGGCTATTTAGTGTTAGGTTGTAGTTGTCTACAAAATAAACAGCATCTCGTACTGTGGGGGAGGTATTAACCAAATTCCAGTTAGACACCTTCAAAATATCACTATCAGAACCTACCCAGGTCGCACTGTATCCATTATGTATAGCCTGCCTATCTTGTTCTGACAAAGCATAATTATACAAACGAACATCCTGTATGTCTATGGGGGTCGTTTCACCAAGTCCACTTACACACCCAATAGTAGTGCGTCCGGGAGTTGTGAAGTTAATCTGTGTCCCCGTAAAGCCGGGGGTGCCTGTAACACTAACTATATTGTTGGATGAATCACTATGGGAGAGAATCATCCTATCATTATCTAGGTCTAGAATACCTATGGTGGTTTCCCAGTCTGCGGGCTCTCCAGAAACACTGTGTTCAAGCGTAAAACCAGTTTCCGAAGGCATATGCACAGTAAAAGCATCTAAACCAGAATTATTATGTAGTGCCAGACCTATATTTACACCCTGTTCAGTGGGCATATTAAAATAGTAAGCGGCTCCGGTTCCGGTGGGGTGAGCGGCTGTAGAACCCAAAGTTGAAAACTTACGAGTAGCCACTACAGAAATAGCAGTTAATCCATTAAGATTTTGATATGTGTGGCCAAAATCTACATGTTGATTACCACTACACCCCAAAAATATACCGTCATTATCATACGCGACATTAGGACCATTCTCATCATACCATTTGACAGGACCGGCGAGTACACCGCGAAATCTGCCTAGGTCATCTGCAACACCAATACCTGTATTACTAGTATATATCCATCTAGCAATGAGGCCATTAGCGGTATTAACATTATTAAGGTCTTTAGATATAGTTGAGACCAACTGCGTTTGTGAACTAAAAGCCATTTATACGCCGGTAATTTGGTCTACGTATGCGTCTAGTGTTGTGTCATAAGTGCTATCGGGAGTACTAGTAATCCGCACGTTTTTAATACTAATGGGAATTTCTATATGCTGAGAGGTTACCACGCCGGTACCCGTAGGTGCAATCATAGAACTGCCTAGGTCAAACCAGTTTGTTTGGTCAGGACTTACTTCAGGCTGGACTATAGCGCCTGTAGCCGCCCCATTAGTGGCATCATTAGTAAGCTTAATATATAAAGAGGCACCATATCCACTAGTTAGAGCAACAAGTGCAGATACAGTATCGGTATCGCCACCCGTTAATGTGGTGGATGCATGTAGTGTATTTGTTTCTTTTACGCTTGCCATATTATTTTCCTTAGATAATTAACAGAAAGATGTATTTGGTGCTGGACCTGTACAATTAGTAGCGGACCAGGATACGCTTCTGGAATATCTACCAGTTTTGGGATTCCACGAGGATGTATCACCATCCTTAAATACTTGGTCATATGTGCTTGTTAGGTCGGTTTCTACAGAGCATAATAACGAACTCACATCTCCGGTAGGAGCGGCAGCTACAGCAGTAGACCAATAATCATTAGTACAACCTGTTGGGGGCTCCATAACAGCATCAATCGTTACCTGTCTCCTAAATTTGGTTACAGTACTTATTTCCTGCATAATAGGACCGCGAGACCTACCTAGTACAACAAGTTCTGCAAATACGTCAGTTGGATGCGTATCACTAATTGTAATATTTTCTGAACGCGCCCCATCTATATAGTTACACGGTCTATCATCATATACATAGGAATATGTAATAGTACCACCAGCAGGATTATGTCCTACAGACAGGCTAAGTGGGTCAATGTTAATAGTTCTGGTGGCTAATGGAGAAGCAACCTTATTAACGCGCCCATACAACTTAGACTGAACACCCGCCCAATAGGTTTCGGCAGAGGCATACTTAGTAGTAGTAACATCATATCCGTCTGGCTGAGTATATACCTTGGTATCTAAACCCTGGATAGTACCATCAATGTTAACGGTAGTCATTCCAGTTTCCTGGCTTTCCTGAATATTGATATTAAAATCTTCAAGAGCAGGACTAGTTAAACCAGCAATACCAGTATTTAAAACCAACCAGCTTTCGGTAACACCATAAGAGCCCGCTGTCTCACTATATTGTTGTGTACGAACATGGTCATAAAAACCCAGTTCATCGACAGGCAGGGCCATAGCACCACTAAATGGGGTTGTACTTTCACCCAGTCTAGGAATAACCCACCCACTAGCCTGCTGCCACGCCTCCATTTGCAAACCATTGATATCATAGTTTCGCTTGCCAACAGCACTAACAGTGTGGCTCAATCTAAGGGCATATGAGGTGGAGTCATCAGTGCTACCATCAATTGTCCAGTTGTATAGGTGTTTATCGGTTAAAAACTCTATTTGCCAATCTTCGTTAGCTGCACTAATATATTGACTATGCAAGGCAGAATCTTCATCGGTATCATCCTCGTTCATGGTCAAATTTATAGTATATGGTGTTGTCATCACCCAATTATCATTTGAGGGATTGAAGTTAATATTCGTTACTTGGGGATAACCACTTAAAATGACTGTAGAATCACATAGTACCAAAAACTCTTGACCTTGGTCTTTAAAGATATGTCTTAAATCGTCCTGTAAATTATCTACATTAACATATCCAGTTTCACCATCAGGCAAAGGTGTAAGTGTACCTTGTAGTGTAATATTAAGTTCTGCACCAATAGGGGTGGCGTCTTGTGTGAAATTAAACTGTTTGGCTATACTCATGAAGGGTACGGGACTTAATCCGCTGCCCCCATAGGACATAGTTACCTGATTGCTCATCCTACCATACCTCCGCTACTAATAACTCCACCAACGGGCTCATCAGTTTCTCCAGTTACAGGATTAATTTTAACATGTTTGCCAATTGCCTTATCAACTTCTGACATAATAAATTGTCGTAAACCAGATTCCAATCCTCCAATACCGTTAACATTAACTTCTACAGTATGCGCACCCTTCATAGTAATACTAGATGGAATATTAATATTGTTAAGAGCATTGGCAAGGTCTACCATAGATTGCATATCCATTAAAGCAGGACCAGACGCTCCAACAGAACCACCATTATTAAATGCGGGAACATTATTATTAATTGCATGTAGTAAACCAAGATTTCTTTGAGTGGCGTTTCTATTCACAACAAACTCACCCGGAGTCAGATGTGCAAGCACACTATCTCTATTAGGACCACCGCCCGGAATAATACCACCACTATTTCTAGGCAGGCCCTTTTCTAGCTGTGTAGTAAGCTTATTGATAGCCGCAGTAAAAGCGTCAATCGCACTCGGTATCTGTTGAGCAACAATTTCCGCCAAACCTTCAGTAGCTTCAGCCTGCTTTTCAACAGCATTTTCTAAAGCCTCACGAGCTTCTCTACGTGCCCCACCAGGACCAACAGCCCTACGGCCAATCTCACCCGCTCGACGGTCGCCAAATTCCTGTGCTAAGAACCCTTCGCCCTGACGACGTAAGAATTCTGCCCGCCCCTGTTGTACTCGTCTACGCTCTTTTTCATTCAGGCTAGCTTGTTCCAATAGGTCAAACCCAGCTTCAGCATCAGCAACTTGGTCTGCCCGCACACGTTCTCCACGACCAGCCCTTCTAGCTAAATCAATCTGTTGTCTTAATCTAAACTTTTCTTCAGGCCCCGCACCAGCTACAGCACCCAGGAGACCTTGAGCCTGTTGTTTTTGAGCCTCCCTTCTTTGTATATCTTTTTCAATAGCCGCAATTTCATCAGTATTGCTAGCAATAAGCTCTAATGCCTGTTGGGCGCTTTGGAATTGTTCTCTTAAAGCCCTAAGTTCTTCTTGCTGACCAGCAGTAGTGGCAGGACCAAAGTCTTGTATCTGTCTTTGTAAACCTACAGCACGAGCGGTTATAGCTCGTGGGTCTCTTCTATCCACAGCATCCAAACCGGCTCTCTGACCCAATCTATTTAACTGGGTGTTAAGCGGATTTAAACGCTCTTGAATACTTACGGCACGACCACCCAATTGCTCTCTAATTTCAGCAATACGTAATCTACCAGTAGCACGAACACCAGCCGCTCTATCCAACTGTTGATTAACTTGTTGTCGTAACTGAGACTCTTTTTCTATAGCCTGAGCACTAAGTTGTAGTTTTTGATTCAGTAGGTCTTGTAGGTCAGCAGCAGTTTGAAGTGCTCCGGTATCTGCAAAAACAGAGTTTATTATGTCTTGTAGACCGCCGCTACGGATAAAATCAAGACCACCAATACTATTTTCTAATTCTTCTTCTAGTTGTTTACCAATTTCTGAACCGAAGTCTATCCCCACACCAGCAAACAAGCTCGATAGGGATGCTGTAATAATGCTTTCTGCATCTGTTGTATCGTCTCGGTCGCTTAAAGCAGCAGAAGCCCGCTGTTCTAAACTCGGCAACAGATTTTGTATTAGTCTTTGAGTTTCAATAACCTGGGCTAAGTTATTCCCGCTTGCTCCACCACTGGTTCTAAGAACACCTGTGGCACCAGCCACTTCTGCATCAGTAAATGCATCGATATTACGGAACACATTACGCTGACTTGAGCGGGCTCCCGTAACTAAGTTCAAACCGCCAGCAGAACTTCTATTCAGGGCACCTTGTAGTCCACTATTAACTTCTTCCGATAGACGATTTATACCAGCCCCAAAAGTTTCAAACTCTCGTTTTAGAGCTTTAATCTTAGTGGCAAACTCAAAAGCTACTAATGCAGATTTTTCGCTTTCTATTCTAATCTTTTCCTGTTCTTCTGCATATTCCTGAGCGGCTTTACTACTATCAATAAATTCTTTAGAAATAGCCCTGAGTACTTTACGTTCTTCTTCTGCTGCAATAGCTAGTTTGTCATCTTCGCTTACGGGACCGCTAAGTTCTCGGAACCGAATTTGTGCGGCTGTATTATCTGCAATTGTAGCTCTCGAAGCAGCTTTTCTACGCTCGAATGCTGCGGCGGTATCTACATCTCTTAGGGCAAATTGTAAACGTAGGTCTTCGCCAGAATCACCACTCAGAATATCAGCAGCACTTCTACCTTTGGCTATTTCGTCACGAATAAACTTCTCAACAATAGGAGTTGCCTGTTGCGCTAATGCAGATGTCTCTTGACCTCTACTTCTAAACAGTTCAGCCTCTTGTCTAAGCGAGCTTTCTTTTAAAGCCTCGTCTGACCCAAACACATTACCCACTTGATTAACACCCTCTAAGAGTAATCCTAGTGGGCCAAGTGCCAATCTACCTAATCTAGCTGCATTAGTATCTCCGGTGGCTAAACCAATACCTACATCAGCAACAGCACTCAGAATACCACCCTGAGCACCAAGTTCACCCCTACCTGTCTCTCCGGTCAGAAGACCTCTAAGGACACCTCCTCCACGACCAATGGCATTACCTTGGCCTTGAGCAAAACCACTAGCTGCAATGTTACTTACCTGAACATTAAGAGCCTTAGTAAATCTTTCAACACTTTCTGTGCTCTTATCAAGACCACTAAATGCTTCGGACAGTTCTTTAGAACTATCTGCTAGAGCCTGTTGTTCTCTTTCTACAGCTTCAGCAGTTTGAGCATTAAAGAAGGAGTCTATACCACCTATAAGACCACCAGCCAGAGCACCAACACCAGTACCTATAGGTCCAAAGACAGAGCCAAGAGTGGCTCCAACACCAGCACCACTTAGAGCACTACCAGCCGCTTTACCCAATGGAGAACTACTATTACCGCTTATAAAACCACCCGCAAGCAATAGGGGGATACTGAGATTACCAGCGGCGGCACCAAAACGTCGGAAACCACTTTCTCCACTACCTCCACCAAGCAATCTGTTAATCGAACCACCGATACGGCTACCACCACCAAGCAATCCTCTAGCCCCACCACCTAGGCGACCTAAACCTCTACGTAATAGACCTTGGCGAGCAGGTAGTCCAATACCAGACGCCTGAATAATACCACTTCGTCTACCCAATGGGCTTGCAGCAAATCTTCTGTCAAATTCTGCCCCAAAACCAACCGACCTATTTACCGGACCAATAAGCGGAGCGGCAGCACCCTGTTGACGAGCCAAAGCAACAATTCTTTGTGCGCTTGCAGCAGTTCCTCTAGAGGGTAGTTGTGGACCAATTTGTGGACCACGAGCATTGACTCTAGCTGTATTAGCAAGTTTAATTCTTCTATTCTGGTCTTCTCGACGGGCAAGATTTCTATCGGCAGCATCTTGTATTCTTTGAGTACGTTCCTCTTGTCTTTGTCTAAGAGCCCCTGCCCTTTGATTATTTTGAGCACGTACCTTAGCCGATAGTACTTGTGCAGCACCAGCCTGAGCTTCAGAAGTAGGAATAAACTTTGGTACTTGAGCACTAGCAATAAGAGCGGGGGGAGCAATACGTCCAAGATTACTAGTAGGAGCATTGGCGGGTACAAATTGACCACCAGGAATTTGCTTAATAGGCGTAGCAGTACCCGTAGGAATTTTTGCAAACTCTCTTTGTCGTGCTCTAGCGGCTTGCTCTTGTCGTTTAGCTGTTGTGCGTTCAATCTTTGCTAAACGCTTAGCATTCTTACTTCTGGTAAATTGCTGTTTTTCTGCTTGGCGAATATCTTCTTGGGTAGGACCAAGCTCAAAATCTCTAATTGCATCGCTTCTAGTACGCCGACCCTTTTCCGAGGGCACAGGTTGAGATTCAGCCTGCTTAACAACCTTATCAAGAGCCTTGTCTAAATTAGCAATTTGAGTTTTAGTAGACTTGGTAGCCCGACCAGAACCAAGCGGTCCTTTAAGTAGGTCATCAACAAATCCACCAGTATTAAAACCAATTTGACCTTGACGCCCATTTTTCTTGAGCATATTTAGGCGACGTAGGCTAGGCACGCCAATGGCGTCTACAGCGTCACGCTGAATAACAAATTCGCCCTTAGTAAGTTTGGCATTAACCGTATCTCTATTAGGACCACGACCGGGAACTAAACCACCAGTGTTAAACCCTGTTGTCTTACCTTGACCAAGACCCCTAAAGAAACTTCTAGACAAGCCAAAAGCACCCTTAGCACCTCTGGCTAAAAGAACAGTACCTAGTAGTGGAATAACTTCTTTTAATGAACGGGCTAGGTCAATGAGAGCATTGGCAACACCAAGAATAGTTTTGGCGGCGGCTTTGAATGCCGTACTATTGGTAAGTTCACGAATAAGCTGCTGCCAGTTTTGCCGTGTTTTTTCTAACTGATTAGCCAAAGACTGTTGTGCTAGCTCAACGTCTCTAGTAACTTCCTTGCTACCCTCTTGTGCTGTCCTAGTAGCATCAACCGCTCTGGAGAAACCATCAATAAGAGGAATGGTTTTACCAATTTGACGGAAACCACCAATAAGTTCAGAAATTTCACGACGACGAGCATCCAGAGGACTCAAACCACTTAATGCTTTACTAAGAACCTGAACAGCTTTAAATGCTCCAATGAAGTTTCCTTCAGTATCTTCTAGCTCAATACCTAATTCTCGTAATCGCTCAATAGTGCTACCACGTTGTACACGAGTAAAAATTGTTCTCAAACCAGTTGCGATAGATTCAGCACTTTCACGTGTTGTAGCACGAATAGAAGTAAACGTACCAATTAACTGATTAAGAGCTTCTCGTGGCTCTACAAGGCCTTTACTAGCAGACGCAAAAACAGCACCAGTACGTCGTATGGCTTGAATAATATCATCAGACTCAACAGCAAATTTAGCCGACACGGCATTGATAGAACCAAGTACAGATTCAAACTGACCAGCCTGAATTTGAAAAGTCTGCATTGTAGCGATAAGACCTTCAGTAGCCTTGTTCATATCATTGAATGTTGGCAACAAAGAAGCCTTAGCAACAGCCTTCAAAGCTTTTTCAACTTCATTAATGCTAATACCAGTTTGTGCAAAGGTCTTAGCTATCTTGATTAGCTCGGCACTATCTACACCCAGCGCAACCGATAGGTCTCCGACCGCATCCGTTAACCCCTGAATACTTTTAGTAGTACCACGTGTAATCTGAGCGATTTTAATTGCTTCACGCTCAAATTCAACAGAAGCCTTAACCGCACTACCAATAGCACGTACAAAACCAAAGACAACACCAGTACCAATAGAAAAGGCAGCAAATCGGCGTACAGCACGACCAGTAATTCTACCAAACTCTTCTATTTCGGTAGCAGCTTCTTTAGCTGCCTTCTTAGTCTGTTTGAGAGATGCATTAGTGGCTTTAACAGAAGTGTTTGCCTTAGTCACATTGCTAGATACTTTATTCAAAGAATTGGTAGCAGAAGATACACTTCTGGCTGAATTACCAATTTGACGTATAGACGCAGCTACAGACTTAGCCTTCGGGTCTATTTGAGATAGGGTCTTAGATAGGTTTTGTAACTCTGCATTGGCCTTAGTTATCTGTTGTACGCTTTTATTGTCAAGCCGTAGGTTCAGACTAGCCTTAATGCTACCCAACTGTTGCTGTATTTGACGTACAGCGGGGGAAAGACCAATAACTTTTTTGCCAAGTGTTACATTGGCTGTTATATTAAATGCGCCTGCCATATCTACCTATAAAAAAAGTGGTCATATCATCATAGCAACTAACTTATATTAGCACTATCCGATATAACCACTGTCCACTTTATTCTGTCTCGGTTTCTACCGTTTCTTCAGATTCCTCTGATTCTTCGGTCTCATCATCTGTCTCGGCTTCTGGCTCTGACAAGATAATGGGGGAACCATCGTCGTCTAAGAATGGTTTCTTTTCAACTACGTAGTTACCATCTTCGTCTATACGATTACCGTCAATATCAATAAGTTCTCCATCCTCATTGACATAGCGGTTGTCTTCGTTAATAAGACGATTTTCGGAATCTACTAAATGTCCACTTTTATTAAGTAGCCTCAAATCATCGTCACACAGCCCATAAGTCTTCATAAACTTATATTCGGGCAACTTCTTACGATAATCATCGTCTACATCATATGCCAATTGAGCATACTTTTTAGCAGACTCGATAGCCAATTCAGTACTATCTTGAGTTAAAAAGTCTTCCAAACTCTTAAAAACGGGTTCTTCTGTACTATCATACACCGTACAGACAGCAGTACCGTAATTAAACTTCATCTGTTCTGCCTGACCTTCTGCGGTGTGAGTATCATGTTCTGTACTCTCGGAAATGAGATTAGCAATTTCATTACGTAGATTTATCATTTTGATAGCAATAGCTCTACCCTCATCCCACAAAGAAATACCACCCTCATCTAGCTTTTTCTCACAAGCAAGTACTTCCTTTTGGAGACGAGTCATTTCTGCCTCTTTTTCATCACTCCACAAGCCCTGTTCTTTCAAAAAGTCCTGTAGTTTTTGCCGTAGCAAGGCACCAGAATCCAAAGCGTCTTTCCACGTGCGATTATAGACCTTTTGGGCTTCACCCTGCTCTTTAAGTGTCATCTTACGAATACGCAACTTATACGTCTTTTCGTCTTCTTTTCCTTTGTTGGTTACAACTTCAAATGCTCGGTTCATTTTTTGGCTCCTAGTCCTTTTTAATAATAAGTTCGGTTTGATATTTTTGCCATGTCATATCATATTGTGTAATTTCATCAATAGCAGCACGTAACTGATTATTTCCCTTATTTAAAATCTCTGTACGTAAAGGCTGCCACACATTCTCTTCAAAATCTAGTTGGTCTTGTGTCCTTTCCTCTTCAGGTAGGTCTAATCCCCACAGGAAACCCAAAGCCTCTTCAATAGACGATAAAGACCCAATCATGGCCGTTTTCATCTTCTTAGTAATGGCATCTATTAGTTGTCTTTTAGAATGCTCTTTAGAACGCTCTGTAGACACCCGTCTTGCGGCATCATGGAGACTTTTCATCCTGTGATGGTCGTATTTATCATGCATTATTTATTCCCTTTAACAGTATCCTTAAATTTTTGTAAAGCTTCTTGCTGCTGTCTCATGCGTTGGTCTGGCAAAGACGTATCCTTAATTGGCCCCTGCGAATTCTTAATAATAGCAGCACGCTGTTTTTTAACCATATTAGCCTCATGGTCATTAAGGTCTTCAATAGTTTGCCGTTCTTCTTCACTGTTGGCAACTATAAAGATTTCTTGTGCGTTAGAATGTTTATCTGTAATGTTCTTACTATCCTCCACAAAAGCTTTCATTTGCTCTTTCTCAGAGGCCCTTCTTTCGTGTATAAGCCACCCGTCAAAAGCATCATCGTGATTTAGAATATCGTCAGGCGGTACATTAGGATTCTTAGCAGCATTTTCATACATACGAGTATACAATGCTAAATTCCTCTGCTCATCTGTCAATATCTTTGTTTGAAATAACTCATTGCCCTTAATCGCCCACATACCCCGCCAAGGTTCTGTTCTGGCAATTTCCCGGTATTGGGAAGGCTCAATTTGATTAGACATAAGAAAGTGATATATAGCATGTAACAGGTCTATATCGCACTTTTCTATACAAGGCCAAATAGGGGTAAACGTCTTATCGCAAATAGTATGTATATATATGTGTTCTTGTCTACATCTCTCAGCATAAGCTTCAATACCTAGGTGGTCTAATGAGTGTTTACGCTTGAGCATTTCCATATGCCTATCAGAGGTAGCTTTTAACCTCTTTTCTAACTTGTCTAGCGCATCTTTGTTAAGAAAGTTTTTGAACATATCCACCTTGATATCTTCCATCACCTTCTCAATCTCTTTTAGATTATTCTCGCTATCATATTGCCAAACCCCGGAAATATGTAGGGAGCGGGCAATGTCAGATGCGGATAAAAAGTCGTCGTATCTATTATTATATATAGTGTCTGCGTAGATTTCTTCCGCTTCATATGATATGTCGGAAGTGGGGGGAATTACGTAATAGACCGCACTTTTCACTGAACACCGTATATGTCCAGATAATATCCTGTGAATAATCCTATTCTTTTGTCTTAGTGTCAACATTATGAAAATTAGCTAGTTGTTTTTCATATTCCGATATCTGTGTCTTTAATGCCTGAATAATCGCCCCGGCATTTTCTAATTTTACGTGCAAACGTCCTATAGTAGAGTATAGGTTTTCTGTCTGCAAATTTTCCATCCTTTTCTCCTTGTATAGTAAATAAAAAAGGCCAGAAGGCACTCGACTCGCCTGCCAAGGAAAGCCTATCGCATCACTTCTGACCCATTAGGAAAAATCAGGTTGTATCCACTTATTTCCTACCGAATTGTCTCCAATGGGCCAGCCCATCACTGTTCCAAATAAAGATAGGGGGCACAAAGGCCCCCATATCCTCATTTATGTCATTTGGTTATACCTGTCTGCCCAAAATTCATTGGCAGAAGGGGTACCACTAGCGATATTCGGGTCTCCACTATGAAGAACCGTAAAATCATTAAAGGTAGAATATGAATATGTAACACTCACATTACCACCACCAGCGTCACCACCACCATAATTCACAGAAGCAAGTTTATTCTTAGTACCAAGGTAAATACGAGTACCTTCACAAGTAGCAATACGAATAGTGCGGTCTTGAAGATTACCACCATCCGAACAAGCTGCGGTGCCCGTAGTATAAATACCATTTTCTGTTGCGGCAACCATATCACCAGAAGTAGAAGTTACTTCGATTTCACAGGTTACTTCAACAGGGAACGTAACATTACGAGTATAAGGACTTCTACGACCCAATTCATTAATCTCTTCACGACTAAAGTCGGTCGAAACAGTGATATTGGATACGTGGGCGTCATACTCACCAGCGTTACTTTCCTCATTAGTACCACTAGTTGAAATACCAAATACGTCTTGCGGGAGAATAGTCGCATCAGCATCAATAACAGAGCCGTTTACATCAGTGGTTAGACCAGTTGGTGTAAACTGCAAGTCCTGACGACGGTTAACACCACCAAGACCAATGGGCGAATCAGCACTAGCAGCACTGAAACCACCTTGGAAGGCAGGTGTTGGAAGATTGGGGTCGAGCAATCCATTAGGGTCAGGCATAGCAGCCCAAACCTTATCGTTGCCCACCAACGTAACATCTTCAGTAAAGTTACCATCTACAGGGAATGTATAGGATACTGAATTAACAAACAAACCAGACATACCTACAACAGAACCGGGAGTGCCTTCAGCGGCATCAGAGGTGTCTGAAAAGATAGATAGATTCACAAAACACTTGTCGGTAGAACGACCGGCAAGAGTTGGTATAACAGCATCTTCGGTTGCCATATGATAAATGAGAGGATAGCCATCGAGTACTTTAGACAGGGTTACTTCGATGTCTGGAATTTCTTCAATATTCTCATAAATCGACAACTGACCAAGTTCAAACACTTGCTCAAGATTAAAGTTAGTAGCAATACCGGCAGACTGTAGACCATGCACAACGCGAGCGGCTGGCATAGTATATGTCGCAGCGCTATCGCCCTGAATGCCTACTTGATGTGTAGCATAGTAAATTCTTTTATTATCACTACCTGCCATAGTTTATGTCTCCTTTAGAGATAAAGTGTATCTTAGATATTATACACCTGGGGTATTAAATATCACCCAAAACCACCTCCATGGTGGTCCTGACTACTCCCTGGTGTAATTCGGGGTTAATTGACTCAACTTCTGATATAATAGCATCTTTCATATGGCAAGTTTTCCACCTATAACCCCCAACTGCCGAAGTTTCCACTAATGTAGGATACATTTTGGGGTTTGCCACACGGTCTCCATCAATATCTAGGGGATAGTCGCCGCTGGCTATGAGGGCATTCACATCAAATAAATATATACCTTTATCACTCTGGGCTCTAATGGTATCCACAATATCATTACGGGTAAACCTATCTTGTGCCACAACATGGAATAGTACATCTTGTTCAATAACTAGAGAACCATTACCTAATTCATATCCACTAGACCTACCGCGAGGAACAGCCTCTAAAACAATAGCAGGTAACTGAACACGATGCTGAGCACCCTGTGACCAATCACCACTACTGGTAAGGGCAAAATGAGAATCATCGGGCCGAAAACTATTATATTGGAGTTCTCTAAACCATGGGGCATCATCTGCTCTGTATACCTGAACATCTCTATAGGCGTATTGGGCTTCTACAGTAGCAGTAGTAGATTGAGCGGTATCAAAAATAATGCGTCCTAACCCATAATTAACCGTATATTCAGAAGATGCTACGGGGGAACCACCAACCTGGACCGAAACACCGCTAGGATTATATGGGCCATCGCCTGTTGCCCCTAGATAGTTAACTCCGGTTTCCCAAACCCAGTCTTTACGCACACCTTCCCAAACGGTACCGGCAGTATAGCTAGGGTCGTCCACTAGTCTTAAATCACTAAAATCTCCACCATAAGCACCACTAGTGGGCATAACAACATCTGTCCAGGCTCCAATAGCTAAATGGGCCCAATCGTAGTAGGTTTTTAGATTAACCTCTAGCTGGGACATTAGTTTGCTATCGCCGTAATGCTGTACTAATTTAAATCTTGTATAGTCTGCTCTAGTCATTACATACTTACCGTTCTACTGAGTTCAGCATTGATTATATTTTCCATACCGTCAATTGATTGTAGTACTGCTCTGTTTGCAAAATTATTATCATCTGTACCACGAAATTCCACAGGAACACTCCAACTCCCTTTCTGTACCATGATTTGACCACCCGCACGACCGCGACCAGGAGCAATATGATAATCTGAAATGATAACTTGGTCTCCACGAAGTAACAACCATTCTAGCCAGGGGAGGTTTTCTTTCTTCTCCGTCGTGAAGTTGGCAGTCCTACGTCTTAAAACATCTACCCATCCAGCCTTAAATATACCTATCTGTATTCCACCCTGAATGCTATCACCAACTATTTTAATAGGTTTCAGAGTAACAAAAAGGCTTTGCACCCACACCTCAATGATGTCATCCATTCTTGCGGGACCATCTACCAAACCAAAGTGTTCACGTAAACTACCTGGGCCAGTTGCAACTAGAGCGGCATATTCAGGCTGTTCTTTAATGACCCTGCGTAACCACTCTTGTAATTGTTTTTTAATTCTAGGAACAGCAGCACGAAAACCCTTATTTAGTTGTTGAGATATTGCATTAGCCAGTTTACGTCCAAGCACATCCCTCTCTGTACCGGCAACCTTAATGCCAACATCTATACTAGCAAAATTTCTAAAGTTTGGCAATCCTCGACTGACCATTATGACATACGCTCCCACATTGTAATTACGTACTGCTCACCTATGCCACATAGATTGGGCTCGCCATCTCTTTGGAATCTGTGTTTTTCATAGTTAGACACATCGGTATTTAACAACACTGTCTTAGCCCGTTTAATCTTGGCGTAGGTAGTAATGTCTGAAATAGTTTGGGCAAAACCCCCAGGCGTCTGAGTGGTTCTATCTTGCCCACCAACATTAATCCAACTATCATAATCCCAAATAACCATCATGTGAATTTCTTCGGTTTGTTCATCTCCAATACGGCCCGCCCCATTACACATAGGGCAAGTTTGACCATTTGGGAAAGGTATGGGACCACCACTTTTATACCTATTACCAGACTTGCGACCAATAGGATTATACGTACAATTAGTACACGCATTCCATTTGGTGACACCATAATCTAACAAACAAGGAGCACTACACGCCCCCTCTTCTATGAGGGCATCAATCATGTTCTTATATATATTCTTAAATTCTTCGCTGATTATACCAGAAAAAGGATTAGTTGGCATCTTCTTCACCTATCAAAACTGCATTACTAGCTGCTAAAGTATTAATATCTGCATATTTAGCATTGAGTTCTTGGATAATTGGTTCTGTTAATAGTTGTTTGGTTTGCTGTGGGGTAATGGGAGACTTGACCTTATGTAGGTTCATACCATAGTATGTGTCGTCCTCATGAGTAATTTGTCTGACGTTCTGTGTATCGTATTTAAACTTTGGTAGTTCTAACCCTGTATGAATACTGTCTAATACTGTGTCTGGATGATTAATGAATAATTCATAAGGAACTATCATAAGCCTATCTTCTTTTCTCTGTATGGCATCTCTGACAATATTAATCGGATGACCAACCATACCAGCATCACTAAACCAAGCTTTAATTCTACCTTCTATTGTCACCTGGGAGGCTATCTCTGTTTCTCCACCATATGCCCAATCAACTCCTTTATTCCTATACAAGTGTTCAAAAGATGACCCAATATCGGCCACATTTCTTACCATCATGATAACAGTAATCTTCTCTTCCAAACACTGTTCTACTTCCTCAATATAGCGGGGCCAGCTACGATTCTTCTCAAATATTACCCTACCTCCCTCAAATTCGTCTTTAAAGTATCCACGTAAAAATCCCCCCATGGCGTTAACTATGCGGGGTTTTACTGTCTCTAATCCCTCGGCCTGAAATTCGGAAAACCCTTTCCAGGCATTCTGAGTGTTAATAAATAGTTCAATTAGTCCGCTAGTCGGAGTTACGTGGTGTGCTGGGTTTTGCCCTAACACATTCATTAATAGTGTCGAGCCACTCCGTGGTAAGCCCGCCACGAACACCATTCTTCCCATGTCCTATCCTTATTTATATATTATAGTATGCCTTGAGCCTTTCCAACGATTTCAAGGGCGGCAATCACACCATCAACGACATCATTAATATCACTATTAGCCGCTGATAATTGTTCAAGACTATTAATGCTTACTAGTTTTCTGTCTTCAGATACATCACTCAGTTCCCACGTATCGTTATCGCTATTGTGCCTACCTTTAATAAAGACTGCATCAGCACATGTGTCTCTGTCTGGATGTGCAGAAATAATTAATTCTTTTAAATACCACTTATCATAGGTCACTTCAGGCTGGGCGGGTTTAGTACTTGTACTTTCCGCATCAATTTTTTTAAAACCCATTATTTATCCTTTTATGTATATTTGACTTCGGTTGCTAAAACATGTGCCACCCAATTAACTTGTACTCCAGATGCTACATTATTACTTACCTGTATGGCTAGCGAATTATTACTGTTATCGCCCGATACTTGTGCTAAGTACGAAGCGGCATCTGTAGCAACAGAGGTTAATGCTTGTGGACTGCCGCCAACTAACGATACTGTACTACCAGAACGTTTAATAACACCTTCTCCTGTAAACCCAAAGGCAACATCAGCATCCCGTTCCTGACCGACTAACAGGATACTAAATACCCAACTTGTGTCTTGAGGAATAGTAAGTAATTTAGAGGAACCGTCTAAAAATAGCTCTGTCCAACTAGTGTCTGAGTGTGTCACATCATTTCTAGCAACAAACCGCGAAGATTGTGCTTCACCTCTACCCCCGGTAAAACTTCCAGCAGCAAAAGCCTGTTGTGCAAATTTATCTGTTTGAGCACGAGTACCGCCTAAAATAGTTCCATATTTTTCAGAATCCGCAACAGTATTTCTAGAACCACCAACAATAGTGGCATAATCAGAAGCACGAGAAGTGCTATATACACGATGTTGGAAACCACCAATAACTGTAGTTCTATATGCATCATATAATTTTTGGTTTTTGCCAAATACAATTTGTGATGCGGCACCAACTCTACTATTGGCATCAACTCCAACCATAATACAGTCTGTACTATTGACCGTTCCATTATATGAACCAATAATAGTAGTAGACGTTGAGCTTGCAGTATTTCCACGGCCACCCAAGATAACCGCTCTTTTACCAGTAGCCGTATTGTTGTATCCACCAGCAATAAATGTGTAGTCGCCATATGCTTGATTGCCAGAACCACCAGCAATGACAGAATATTTACCACTAGCCACCTGATTATTAGCACTTCTTTGCATTTGTAAGTCAACAGCACCTTCACCTCTGGCGTTACCACCATCGTCCAACATAAATGCACCATCACCATTAGGCTTCAATACCATATCTTGATTCGTAACATTAGAGGTAATGATATAGCTTCCCATGTTCAAATTAGCACCCAGTGTTGGGGTAGGGTCTTCAATAAGGCCTGTAATACCACCGCCCCCACCACTAGCCAAGTCTACAATACCCTGAACACTAATACGTCGTAGGGTTCCAGGGCTATCTGTCATACCCGTACCAGTAATAGCAATGAGAAAATCGCCAGTAGTAGCTGCTACTAGAGTTTGCCCCATGATATCAACATCTAAAGTACTACTAGTAGTAAGGTCTCCACCACCAGCTAATCCAGTACCCGACAAAATAAATACGCTAGAATGGTCTGTATGTTCATCAGACAAATAGTTTTGTAAGATATTATGGTCAATGCCCGTAGCATCTGCCGATAGGGTTATATTACCATCAATAGTACCCCCACCTTTTACTCCGCTGGCTCCGATAACAGACACAGCCGTATGGTCTATATGTTCGTTAGAAACAAAATTAGTAGTTTGGTCATGGTCTACATCTGAGTGATTTAAAGAAATGGTGCGAGATACATCAATATAACCACCTCCAGATAAAATACCGTCCCCGGTTACAAAAACAGTACTATGGTCTATATGCTCATTAGCCACATAATTCTGTAGGCTATCGTGGTCAATGCCCGTAGCATCTGCCGACAATGTAATATTACCATCAATAGTGCCTCCACCCTGGACACCACTAGCGCCTGTAACAGATACCGTAGTGTGGTCTATATGCTCATTGGACACATAGTTGGAAAGAGCATCATGGTCTATTTCAGAAGGTACATATACAAAGGTTAAGTCATTGGCATTCTCTATAATGTTAATACCTGTCTCTGGAATAAAAGAGCGGAATTCTAAATCCACACCTGTCTTCTGTTTGAAAACACCAGAACCCGTACCCTGATTAGATGCCGTATTAGCTTGACCAGCACTTCCACCAAGGGCATCAATAGCCTGTTTAACACGCAGTCCCGTAAATAGTTTGGGGGCAATGCCCGTACCGGCTTCGGCTTCGGCCTGTGTGATAATATCTGTACCTTGACCGGGACCATCCCCAGTATTAGAACTAAGGAGGGAATCAACTATATCAGTTAGTTGGTCGTTAAGAACAACCGCTGTAATATCGCCAGCATTATTTGTTGCAATATTAGCATCAATATCTGTATTTAGGTCTGCTCTACTCTTTGCCATTATAAATCACCATATGTTAGTGCGGTTCCACTGTTGTATAGGAATTCTTTTTCGTCATCTGTTATTAGTCTGGACCAGTATGCCGCTTCATCTACATAACCATCAACAGCAAATGTAACATCAATATTGCCATTGGAACCCATTGTAAAATCACCCGTTCCTTCAAACACTCCACCAGAATGTGCAGCAGTAGTATATCCACCTATTGGGTCGCCAGCCTTTGTTACTGAAATTTTTACCAAGTCGTTTACAGAATCATATGCTCCTACTACAAAGTACCATGTTTCTACTAGGGGCGAGGTTGGGTGTTGCGCTCTACCTAAACCTGCAAAAGTACCATCGCTAGTTACGTTAAATTCTAATTTTTGTCCTACTGTATTCATTTGCAATAACCACTCTCTTTGGTCTCCAGCAGGCAACCAAATACCAGCTATACTTTGAAAACTAGTAAGACTACCTGTTTTAAACTTAACCCAACACGCAAAAGTAAAGTCCGAATTACCGGGGGATAGGTCGTTAGCTGAAAGAGAGTGTATAAGTGTGTCATTGCTACCACGAGTAAATTCTACGGCATAATTAACACCATCGGCCCCAGTATCTCTGCCCGGAGCAGTAGCCACAATCGTCATATCTAAACCGTCATGACTATCTACTCTATTTGAAGTACCGTCTTCTTCTAGTCCCCAATAGGCAACCATTCCCGTTTTAATAGAGTCTGCGCTAGCCAACATGCCCCCTTTATAATAGCGAGGGTCGTCAAATCTATCTTGTAATGCTGTTGGAGTACCAGTTAGCCATACGTCACACACATTATTTGAAGCAATATCTAGTGGACTATAACGTGCAAAATCAGACCTATTATGACCAAAGCCATGCATAGTAATGGCTCCGTGGGTCGCGTTTGTGTTTTGGGTACCACTGGTATCAAAAATATCTAAAACTGTCATTACAAGTCACTATATGTTAGTGGTATTCCTCCGTTGTATAGTGCGGTTTTTTCTGCTTCGTTTAATAGTCTAGACCAAAAAGCCGCTTCGTCTATGTATGCATCTGCTTGGTCTCCTAGGTTTGAGTCTGCCCCAATAACAAAAGAGGCCAATCCCTCATAAACCCCATCGGCAAAGCTCTCTGTAGTATAGTCGCCACCGTCTACAGAAATCTTCATTAAATCATTATTGGAGTCATAAGAACCTATCACTAAATACCAAGTGTCTGCCGATAAAGAAGTACCATGAGATACGACACCATTTCCAGAGTCAGTACCATCTGGACTAATTTGCATTTTGATGTCACCGTCTCCTGCTCCATCATAATATATCTTCCACTCTCTGTTTGCCGGTGATACCCATATACCAGAAATTACTTGTGTTTCACTAATGTTGGCAGCTTTAAGATATATCCAACAGGCAAACGTAAAATCACTATCTCCGGGAGATACTCCATTAGTTGGAGAAAAGCTAGGAAGATTATTAGCACCACGAACAAGATTAATAGCATAATTCACACCATCTTTACTCAATACTCTGGCAGCATCAACAATAAGGCTTAAATCATTACTTCCATGAGAATCAAATCTTGTAGAGGACGCTTCTTCAAAAGCCCAATATGAAAGTAATCCAGTCGTTAAATCAACAACACCATTTTCACTACCCTTATAATATCTAGGATTATCAAATCTATCTTCGATATTAGTTGGATTACCAGTTGTCCAAATTGTACCCACATCAGATGTAGGTGTAGTATTTGGAACCAGCCTTGCAAAGTCTGACCTGTTATGGCCAAATCCATGCATGGTAATGCCGCCATGTGTGGCCGTAGTATTTTGAGTGCCACTAGTATCAAAAATATCTAATGAAACCATTAGCTGGGCGTATCTCCACTATAGTAACGTGGGTCATCAAATCTGTCTTCCAGAGCAGTAGGATTACCAGTTGTCCAAATATCGTCTAGAGTTGTGGTAGAAACATCTCCTGGACTATATGTGTCAAGCAAATAATCTTTTTGTCTACCCCCGGTGTTAACAGATACAATACCGTGTGTCGCTGTCCCACTAGGAGTACCGCTGGAATTAAAAATATCCAAAGGATATGTTGCCATTGTTATTTACCTTTCTTAATGCCTGTGTGTATGGTGTCCAAATCCATGGCCATGGCTAAAACTATCTGGATAAATAGAAGTATTACCAAAGTTTGTACTATGACCACGACCTGTAGGCAGACTTTGTGGGTCAAAATTATTACCAATAAACGGACTCAAAATTGCCTTGACAACACGTGTATCTCCAAACTGATGTTGGGTTTTTAGTGTTTCATATGCGGCACAGGGGCCAGATTCTAACAGTTCTTTAAAACCGTCTATATGTTTAAGTGTTCGTAATACAGCAGCACCACATCTAGCTTCTACGCCCGCCACCAATGCTTTAGTTCTAAAAGTACTCCAATCTGCTGTGCAGGCCGCTTTTAGTACTGTCAAATTAGTGTATGCAGGGTCTAATGTACTACTTACCGTTGGGTCTGGAGAAATATTAGGAACATCGATATTAATAGTATATGTGGTTGCTAAGTTAACTTCCTGCTGTACAAAGTGGGCGGAAACAACCAGTATTTGTTGTAGTCTTTTATCTGTATATGAATAATTATCCGAGTCTGTATCATTAATTAGAACACGGAGCATTGTTACCATTGTTTTATTCCACGCCATACTACTAAACCTTAAATTAAATTACAATGTACTGGTAATGTGCCTGTGTCCGAATACCACTCATGAGTACCCGTAGTTTCCACTTTTACTTGGTATTTCCAATCTCCTTCCACATCTAATAGTCCACTGGGAATGATATATGATACCTTACCGTCTGAACCATCTGTATGCAAAGAGCCAACGCCAGTAGCGGTGGTAAAATCGGGCTTACAGAAAATAAACGTCCAAGTATCGAAACCACTGGCTGTAGAGACATTAACGGGAACACCGTCGTCTAATACCGTGATGACAAGCTTGGTTCCAATATCTCCTACATGTAGTTCTTCTGCTGCCATTATAATATTCTCGTGTGGTTAACTTGTCGTTCTATTGTGCGAGAGTGTGTAACCATTTGCTCAATATCCAATTGGTGGGTTACACATTGTTCTATAGTGCGTGTATCGGTAACTATTACCACCGGGAGGGTAGCGGCGCTACACGAAGCTAGCCTCAAAAAGTCTGCACTAAAATCACAGTTAAAATCTTGAGACATATATTCACCCTATAATATAACAACTTCTAAACAATAATACACCTATCAGAAGTTTTGATAAATGTTCTAAATGACAACTTTTATAAACATAAAAAAACTGGCCGAGTTTTCACCCGACCAGTCTTTATTAGTCAGTAAGTAAACTTACATGCTCATCAAGATAACTCGACGATTGTCAAGAGCGGCAAAGCCATGCTCGGCCCAACCGTAGACACCGGCTCGTCTCTGACGATGAAGGGTATCATCCTCGAAGATTTGCACCTGCTCACGGATTGGCATCACAAAGCTGTCATTCTTGCTCAAGTCAAGACCAACCAAGATTTCTACGTCACCAGTCGGTACACTAGCAGCCAACTCGTTCTCATAGAACAATTGATATTCTTGACCTTCACCAAGCTCATCAATATCGTGCAAGTTCACGCCAAAGATGTTGCTAATAGCATTATCTTCGCGGGACACGAAAATCTGACGACGAGTGATTTCGTCAACTTGGTCAACATTCCAGTTACGAATATCTTCCATGCCTTCTGGGCTCAGATAGATATCAGTAAGTTTACCGCGATTATTGGAAGTGGAGTTACCACCACCATTACGTCGCATAACGGTCTTACCAAGGCTAACAAGGCGCTTAGTAAACTGACCTTGGGAAGCGTCACTATCAAGGACGACAATGTTACGGTCAACGCCTGCGGCGAGCAAGGTGTGCCAACCATCGTCATTAGTCTTCTTGACAAACTGACCTTCCATAACTTCAAGGGCACGACTAACTACATCCCAACGCGCATCACGAGCATACTTAAGGTTCCAGTCAATAGCTGCACCGATATCGTATGTTGGGACTTGCACATAGTCACCTTCCACATGTCGCTGCGGAATGTAACCATGATTAGGAATAGTGAATGCCACAAAGTCTTTTTCAGTTCCCGGCGCAAGGAAGTCTAGCGGGAATTCCGAAGTACTATTCGAGTCCAACTGAATGGGCTCAAAAATACCATCGAGAATATCACCATTAAGAATACCTTTACGCAACGGCAACTCAAGAGCCTTCGCAATTTCATGCGTGTTGTTCAAAGACTCTTCTTTATTCATAGAACCAGAAGCACGCAACACATCGTTAAGCATCTTTTGTTCTTCTGGTGTGAAGATTTCTCTATCAGCCATTATTTGCGTATCTCCTGTTTAAGCTATATCTACATCAACGGCAGCATAACCGTCTGAATCAACAATACTTCTCCAGTAACCAACTGTGCGTTCAGCAGGAAGAGTTACTGTAAGAGTACCATCGCCAGTATTGAAACCAACACCAGAACCGACAATGGGAACTTCCCCACTACCAATCGAGTTAGTCACAACTCTACCGCGAGATAGAACCGTTACCTTACCACCAATTTGAGTTTCATCTTTGTGCTGATTCAAATGCTGGCGAGTCAGGTCGAGATTAACAACGTCGTTAAGCAGGATACCAGCACAGTTACCAGCGCCAGTTCCGACAACATTGCCAGAATCGTCCAGAGCAACACCTGAACCAGAACTTACATGAACAACAGCAATACCACGAGTAGCAGTTTGATTCATAAAATAGCTAATCTCAGTACCGTCTGTATATTTTCTATCTGGTTTAAGAGCCATATTTAATTATCTCCTTCTTCGCCAGAATTTTTACCACGTTTCTTCTTACGAGCTTCAAGAGCCTTAGCAATTGTATCTCGTATACTAGCTTCAGCGGTTTCAGTATCAGAATTGACATCAACATCTTCTTCAGTTGCCTCGGCCTCTTCCAAACTTTCATCGCTAGCGTTTGCGTCATCAACTTCCTCATCTTGTTCATCTTCGGAAGTTTCACTACCCTCAGTGCTTTCAACATCGGTATCAGCATTGCCTTGAGTAATCTTGGCAGCTTCAATAAGGTCTTCAGCAAGAGCACTAAACTGGTCTTCATCAAGATTAGAGAATTTTTCCACCTTGGCTTCAGCGGTTTCCTTATCAATCTGACCATCTACTAGAGTAGAGATACGATTGGCTCGGACACGCGAAGCTTCAGCTTCAGCGACTTTAGCTTCTGCCTCTGCCTTACTCTCAGTTAGTTCGTCAACCTTGGTGGTCAACTCTTCAACCTGAGTATTAAGAGAAGCAATTGTACTATCATCTTCTTCTTTAACCTTATTGGCAGCTTCTACTTGAGACGCTAAATCAGATATTTGAGTCTCATACTGGGCAATGTCTGCCTTAGCAAGCTTGTCGGTCAATGCAGCCAATTCAGCTTTCATTTCACGAACTTCTGCTTTGGCATCATCCAGTTGAGTTTTCAAAAGTTCATTTTCTGAACTCATATCGTCTTCTCCAATCAAGTTATGATTATTATTTTCAGCCCTAGTCCACCACAAATTATCATTAGCATATGAATTAGTGATAGAATTACCTGGGCTATACGACATAGATACACCATTATTTCTAATAAACGGATTTTCTTGAATAGCAGAGGCAAAATCAAAATTTACTGAAGCCTTACTAAAAATAATACTCTCAGGATTGGCTGGCCTGTCTACATAGCCTTTCCCAGAGAAGGTAATATCTTTTAGAAAACGACCTACTTTGTAGTCTTGATATTCACCTGTGCCGCCATAAGCACACAAATGCTTAGTTAGAAATGCGCTGTCTTCATTGCGCGGAACAACAAACGAACTGCCATCCGACGCAACAACAGCATAGTTAAAACCAGAAAATAAACATTCCATAGAAACGTATTTTTCCCCGGCTTCAATTTTTTCAATCAGATTATTAGTACGCTCAATTAATTTTTCATCTTCCCAATTTGTATATATAACTGCCGAATTACACAAATGATATACATTTGGTAAGTCCGACGCGATTGTATTGTCTGGAATAATATTTCCATCAACATCCATTGCCCATGTTTCTTGCATGTGTCCAACAATTTCATGCTCATCATGCTCTAGATTAGTAGGCTTATTACCAGGAGTATTTCTGGCAGCCCAAACCTCTGAGGCTCCAAACACATCATCATTCTTATTCCAGTTGGTTGTAACCAGAATAGAATTAGTTGGATACAGGTCAGAAAATGTAGAAGCCCTAGCTAACATCTCTGGTGTGAATAGAGACGCACAAGTGCTTTCATTTGTGGACCAAGATGTAAGAGGCGCTGCGTATGCAATAGAAGCATTGGCTTTAATAACTTCTGTTAAACCGGCTTCGGCCTCTGCTTTATAGACTGGAATATCTTTCATAATAGGATATTACACCACTTTAGTTACGAGTCTTAAAAAGTGCCTTAGCAATGAGTTCTGTAGATGGCTTATTCTGAGGTGTTCGGGAAACTTCCACTTTTTCCGAAGCGGAAACCCTAGTCACCACGCTCATCTCTTCCTCATCGTCCGTTTCTACTGTAGTAACATCTACATGAAACTTATCCTCTTCAAAAAAGTCTTTAAAGAACATGGCCGCAGTCACATTATCTACTGCCTTACCATCCATAGTCACCTTAAGAGACTTCTCTTTGGTATCTAGTTCAGCTACAATCTTCATCTATATCTCCTTTATAAGCAGCATATACAGCAGCTTGAATTCTATGCATTTCATCGATAGTGAGTTTTCTATCTAGATTACTGGATATGTAATTAGCCCACTCTTTGCGGGTTTGTTTAATCTCTGTGGGAACCCCACCCTTGGATACGGCTGCTAAAACAGTATCCTCATCAACAATTTGATTGGGGTTTAACTGACACAAGACTCCAAACTTAATGTTTTCGGCCTGTGTTTGTTCGTCGGAACTAAGAGACCGCATATTCTTCTTATTGAAGGTCTCTAGGATAACTGGATTTAAGTATTCTGCCAGTGCGGTTTGAGCAGCATTAGCCCACACTTCAACAACAGCTTTGCTCTTGGGCTTAAATGTTTTCTCTTTGCGTTTGGTGGAATCCTTAACATTTTTAGGTCTTCCGGGTTGCCCCTTCTTATTAGATGCGGGCGGCTTACCACCAGCCTGCCTCATTTCAAGACCGGCCTTCTCGCCCTTCTTAGGCTCTGGTAAATCCAATCCAACTTGGAAGGGGGTAACAACACCACTTTGCAACGCAATCTTCTTAAGAGATAGTTCAAAGTCGGCATCATGATATGGACCGGCCTTCTTAGTCATACGTCCAGCGTCACGCTCACGTTGCTCCCGATTAGTGCGAATACGCTCAAGTTCAGGATTATGACCAAAGTGGTAATTGAGTAGCTCATCACTGATAACACCACGGTCTGCAAGGTCAATAGCCAACTTAAGCTGACTCTGAACATCTCCCAGATTGGCATGCTCGAACTCTACGGTAGCCGGGAATCTAAAGCCCATGGCCTTCTGCACAGCCTTAATTTCCTGATTCCAGAATCGCGTAAGTGCTTCCCGCCCATACTCCAACCGTTGTATAAGAGTTTGTAGAGATACAAAGTTATTAGTAGTACCCGTAGCTCCACCAGTACCCGTTAGAGTAGGAGGAATACCAAGACCAGCATACATAGCATTAAGTGTAGGTATATACTTTTCCTCACCTAAAAACTGGTGAACAGAAGTCTTACTTTCAAGCATCTCAATATCTGGACCCCACACGATATCCATGGTTCCAGCCCCAACATGATTTTCTAGGATATCTGCTAGGCGAGATGCGGCGGCGGCGGTAGGAACTACTTTATGCTCCAAGTTACCAATCTTGAAGATACGGATATTAGAAATAGCACCGTCTAGAGCAGCGGTATCTGCAAGTTGGAGTTTTTCAAATAACTTGACACTCTTTAGAATAGAATGAATCATGGGGAGAGCCCATGTTTGCCAGTCATCTTTTTTATAGTGGTATACAAAGGTCTTATCGGGGTCCAACAGAACAGGTGTGCCCTTCTTGGCGCTTTCTTTAAGTTCTGCTGGTAGCTGTTCTACAATCTTGTGGTCGGCAGATGTTTTAGGGGCGCTAATAAGTCTGCGGACATTACTAGGAATCCTGATAGCGTAGAGAGGTTTGCCCACAAAAGAAGCCAGGGGGCCTCCCACGATATGAACCATAGTAGGATTATGAAAGACATATTGCCATGGTATCTCGTTAGGTTCTACATTAGGCTGCTCAATTTTCATATCCGGCTTAGCAATGGACTTCATACGGTCTTGCTGATTAGCACCGGGAACTTTTGCGGTCTTTCTACGGACAACAACATTGCCGTGTCTATAGAATAAGTTCATAAATCTTTCTGAGCGTTCTTTTCCGCTAACCTTGTCAAACCACGTTCGGAAAAACTTTTCCACTCTTTTGTTAGGGTGAGATAAACGAATTCCTTGGCAGGCGAAATCTCCCATTAGGTCAATAACATTGCGAATCAAACCTACACTTTTATAGGCGTGGTCACACTGAATAATGCTATCCATGGCGCTGGTAGGTAGCGCCTCACATGGGCGATGATAGTCATAGTCTCGCCGTGTAAGTCCGGGTCGGCCTGATACGTTAGTATCTAGATTAGAGTAATCGTGAAAAAAACTGGCCGAACTTCTCTGGACCCCAGAATATTCGTTAGTGGCTAAGCTAAGTTGCCTAAATGCTGTAGCCTTTTCATCGTCTGAACCCCAGCTAACATACATCTCTTTGCCTTCATGAGCAGACTTAGTTAACATCTTACTTCTAGGATATTTATTAGACTTATGAGACATTTATGAACCTAATAGAATTGTAATGCGATTGTTTATTCACTTAATAGTATTATACACAAATTTTACTGTTTTCTCACTATACCACGACCAAGATAAGATGTGTCCTGGTTTTCAGTTAGCCATAGCGGGCCACTTTGATACATGTTTCCCGAAGTGTCTCTGTGTTTAATATCTCCGGTAAACCCACCTATAACTTCATACTCGGCTATAGTAGGTGTCCTTTTCATCTGTCTCGCAATCATATTTGCAATAATAAGTGATGAATACCTATCTTTTCTTAGTCTCCCCTTCTTACCGCTTTCAAGCTTAGTCTCTGGGGTATCCCACCTATCTCTAGCCCCTTGACCAGTACCAGTACGAGTCATAACAATAGTGGTCAACTCATCCTTTAGTTCCTCTATTTCTAATACAGCGTCTTCAAGCGTGTCATAAATAGTAAGTTCTTTACCGTGTGCTTTACGATAGTTGTCTTCCCGAATCTTATCTTCAGCAATAGACATCTCTAGGGTAATACTATCAAACCGTGGGAATAGTAATACTTTATGCTCTAAGTCTGTACGTAAACCGTGGTTAGCTTCTGCTGTCCAATCCGACTTGGCAAACTGCACCATTTCTAGAATGTGAAGTCCCGGCTCATTATCTGTATCCTTGGGTTTGTTATCATCAATAACTTCCCAAATAGGTAGTTCTCCAGGCTGAAGCTTATCCATATCATGTAGGGCTTCTGCCACCGCAATACCACCACCCTGAGCATCTATACCAATACGCTCACAGGGAAACGCCCTCATTAGCTCACGTATTTTTCTGGCTGTATATCCGTAAAAATCGTTAACGTCCGTAAGGCCCGCCTTCACTCTTTTCTTGAAGTCATCACGATTAGTGGTCCATACATATACAACACGAGAATGGTCTTCATGAAGCTCTATAACGACAATAGAGAAGTTATCGGCCTCAGAAGCAGGGTCCACCCCAAATACATATTTAAGATTAGGATTCCCTCTAGTAGCCGCATCAAAGTATACAGGGCCAGAAGGTAGGTTGACAGGCTCGGTTTCTGAGGTTACACAGGATTCAATAAGACTTCTTTTAAAGAACCCATCACTATCTGTAACAAAACAGCACCCATATTCCTTGAGATAGATAGCACTATGAACAGTAGCCTTAGCTCGCATGACCACTTTATCATCCATAAAACCCTTGGGAATTCGGTCATAGGGTATGCGGATAACGGCATAATCTTTATAGTTGAAGTATTCAGCGTCTTCTTCTGTGAAGTCTTCCCCTAGGAATCTGCGGACCTTCTCTAAATCACCCTTACTTCTAATAAAAGAACAATACCTTTTATGGTAGTCTGCAAAATGATTGAAGGAATAGTCGGCAGTACCAGAGATAATAGCTTGGTTGCCCGTTCTCTGTAGGAAGGCAGACTCTCGTTCAGAATTCCATGAGCCCTGGTCAATCATCTCTTTACGTCTTGCATATTCTTTAACATTACCCACAGGGTCGCTAGACACGGCGGCAAAACCGGCAATAACCGTTTCATAAATATCTGGAGAAATAGAGGCAAATTCATCCGATATTACAGTGGTAGCACGCAAACCACGAATCTTACTATTATGTGAACAAAATCCATTTGCTGTATATACATGGTCTTTAGGAACATGTAAATCGTAAGTATGGGCTTCTCCATCTTCTATACTTATTATTTCATCGTAATAAACATCCCGCTCATTAAGCTCTTTTAATTTTTCTACAAAAGGGTCACGCCCATGATATTTTCTACAAAATTTTGCAGCAAGATTTCTAGTTACTTCTTTTCTATCTTTAATTTTACTAGCTACAATACTCCTATCGCCGCTTCTACTATATTGAGAGGCTATAGATACCATAGCATCCCTAACGCCAGGAATGATGTCTCCAGCACTAACATCTCTAACCTTGTCTTCAAGACTATCCTGCAATACACTCTGTTTTCTATGTAAGCCAAAGCCAATTAGGTTTGCAAAAATTTTCACATCTTTACCAGTAATTAAAAGTTCATAGATAGTATTCCAAGATTTGTTTTCTTTTCTATTCCTACTTATTTTACACGCAACAATTCCATAATGTAAAAGAATATATTGCATTTGGTCAACAAGCTTTTCGGAAGTATTAGTAAAACCAACAGTTATGCTAGTTCCGCCTTTGGTTGTGGAAACCTGCACATGACCATCCGTATCATATAAACCACGCAAACATGCCGACATATTTTCTCTAGAGTCTGACATAATGGTTGATGGTAAATATTTATCTATTGTGTAACACTTTTTCATTCCGTGTTTATCTAACCAGTTTTGTCTCTCTTCTTTACTATTTAGATTATAATGTACACTATCTCCACAGGGTTTAAAATCTTTTTCAAATGCATAATTTAAGGCTTCTACTAGCTCTATATCTTTGGTGGCAAATCTTAAAAAATATTGGTTGGTCCAACTTCCATCTCCTATCAATAACCCAAGAGCATAAGCCTCTTCCTTTGTCATTTTATCTTGTCCGTTATGCCATCTATATGACCTATCTATAAGAATTCTATCTCCAATGGTCATATTATCTGCTCTACACCATTGGATTTCACCATTACGTAAAATTTGCATTTTATGGTTATGTGTAGACTCAAAGTGAAAACCCTTATTTGTCACCACTTTTTTAGTTGGTTTATATCCATTATAATAAGCCTCATCAGACTTTCTAAATGCTCCTTGACCAGAAATTGACTGCCCCCACACGTTTTTAGAACGTTTAACGATTTTTGGAGTTTCGTCTGCGGTAGGACGACCTACATCGTTTTCAATTGTTGTAAATCCTTGGGAACAAAGGACTTGAGTACCTCCAGAGAGACAACCATCTCCTAATGGAACAGCCGCAGCCCAATTTTCGTTGATATACATAGTCCAACGGTCGTTGTCATGGCGGGGTCCACTAGTCGTAGAGCATATAGAACGTAGAATAGGAGCATTACGCCAAATGGTTTCCATGTACTCAAAAATAATCTTAGACTGTCTAAAAGCAGCACCAACCAAAACAATCTTAGCACCCGGAGTACCGTTTTCGTTGGTAGGAGTGAGGGCCAGCTTGAGCATGGTATATACAGCAAGCAAAAATGATTTACCACCACCACGAGACATCATGAAGATAGAGAAGGGGCGGTTCCACAGTTCTTCTAATACTGCGGCTTGAAAGGGCAATAGGTCAATACCTAAGAATAGCTTAGCAGACAACCATAGATAGTTAGTGTCTGTAAGAGCCCGTAATTCGTGGACACCGGGGTTCTTCTTATCCCAATCAGTTCTATTTAGAAGGGGATTCTTAGAACGGGGAATTTGTATTGCCGACGTATCAATGCCGGTCCAAGCATCATCGTGCTTGTTAAATTTAAGAGTCTGTTCCATACTTCTCCGTAATACGTTTCATTAACTTCATAGAAAACATGGCGGCATTATCTACATCCCCGGCAAAAATCACGTTTACGTCGTGCTCTATACAAAGTTCAGAAATACGCCTCATAATAAAGGGGCCTTTGGTTTTGAGTTTACTCCACATTCGCTTAGGCACATTAGAACCCTGTGGATAAGCCATGATATCGTCTATGGAAAATTCTAGAATGAGAAAAGAGTGGGGAATTTCTTCCATCCTTTTGAGTTCTTTCTCAAAACGTGCTTGACACACGTTCTCCGCTAGTTCCGACACATTCTGTTTACGCTCTATACACAATTTGTCTTCTAAACCAGCTAACGAATAATCGCCTGTATCAAGCTTCGCTCTAGTTGTTTCTACCCCGGAAAAAAACCACGGTTTCTTTTCTCTGGTGTCTATTATGATATGCATTTACTTATTTTCGTTTTGTATAATAATTCTATCGAAAACCTCTTGATAGTAAACTTCCTGTCCCGATATCATTTCGTGATGTTTTCTACAGAGGGTAATACCATTACGTCTTTGGAATCTAACCAGCGGTTGTTCCGCCCAACCTCTTACATGGTGGACCTGTAATCTCTTACGCTCTTTACAGTCGGGCCACTGACAGCAGTACCCATCTCTCTTTTTTACTTCTTTTCTAAACTTGATGTATTGAGGGTCATCAAAGTTGCGGGATTGCGGTCTTACGGGGAATTTCCGCCTGTGTCTGCGATAAGTCATGGGAAACCATTTCTTTCACTAAATCTTCAAAACTATAACTAGGTTTCCATCCCAATACTTTTTTAGCCTTGGATGGATTACCACATAAATAGTCCACTTCTGAAGGTCTGAAGAACTTGGGGTCAATCACTACATAGTTAGACCAATCTTCGATGCCTATCTCTTCAAAAGCAATATCCAAAAACTCTCTCACACTGTGTGTTTCCCCAGACGCTACCACATAGTCATCTGGCGTATCCTGTTGTAGTGTTAGATACATTGACTCAACCATATCGGAGGCATGGGACCAATCTCGATATGCATCTAAATTTCCTAGTCTAAGCTTAGGAATTTTACCCAATCTGTCATAAATATAGTCGTCGTCAAAATGTGTGACATGACCATAGTTTTGTGCTCGAAAGTTTGCAATCCACCGAGTAATCTTGCGGGTGACAAACTTATCTCCACGACGGGGGCTCTCGTGATTAAATATCATATTAGAGCTAGCATGAATTCCATAAGCCTCTCTATAGTTTTGTACTAAATAGTGGGCAGCCAGCTTAGCCACAGCATATGGGCTCCGTGGATGAAAAGCTGTATTCTCATCCTGATATTTATTTCCATCTCCATCAACACTATAATTACTACCAAACATCTCGCTAGTTGAAGCTTGATAGAACCTTGTGTGTGGAGATTCTCTACGAATAGCTTCGAGTATATTTAAAACACCAATATAATTAACGTCTGTTGTATGGAGTGGTTCATTAAAGCTAGTTTGAACATGAGACTGAGCCGCGAGATTGTAACATTTATCAGGCATAAATTCTTTAATGAGTCCACTAATCGAAACATAATCTGTCACATCTCCTTCTCTAAAAACAAAATTAGGATTAGATATAATATGAGATAGTCTATCTGTATTATTAGTACTACTTCTACGGGAAATACCTATAACGGTATATCCTTTGTCTAATAGTAACTCTGACAAATACGAACCATCTTGTCCTGTCACACCTGTAATCAGGGCGCTTTTTTTATCCTCTGACATATACATTTGTCCTTATTTTGCAAATCTTGGTTTGTGTTGATTAACAGCTTCATTCTTGCGTGGAACATAAATACCAGTACGGCTTGTAGTGCCTTTAGAGCCACCTTCTATATTAAGTTTATTTTCCTTTGTCTCAACACTTTCTGGTCTAATAGCCCTAGCATTAAGTACGTGTCTAGTAGAAGAATTATGTCCGGGTAGCTCAGCAAACTTCTTATCAAAGTAATCTTCGTGTACTTCCACAGCCTCTTCTGGCTCAAACTTTTCTACCAGACTTTCAGGAGCAAATACTTCCTCTTCTTCGTCAGTTTCTTCTATCTCTTCTTCGGCCATAGCTTCTGCTACAGCTTCTTCTACCTCTTCTTCAAGAGTTTCTTCCACCTCTGCCACAACTTCTTCAATAATATCATCTTCAACCATAGCATTGTAAAGAGGGTCTGGTTTCACAACTTCTTTTTCCTCTGCCTGCTCGGCCCGCTCTTGAAGCTCCGATAAATCTCTAGCTTGTTTATCTGCCAAACTAGAAATAGTGCTCTTAAAGCTGTCCATATCTTGCTCTGTCATAATTGGTTTATTATCCATGGGTTTTCCTTATTAAAACTTTTGTTCTAATGTAAAATTGTGTGCTATATCTATATATTGAATACTGTATGGTCTATGACCATTAATAATTATATCGTGTAAAATAGAGCTAACTGGTTTATTATTTGATAGACGTATATCAACTTTACCAGGAATATATCTAACTTTATTACCTGGGGGTTTTACGTGTATAGGAGGTTCATAACACATATTACTCATCGTCTCCAACGGTTTCTGGACTTAAAAAAGGTCTGTCCACAGTATCATCGGCATATTGGTGCCACTCTGACAAGTCTTCCTTAGCCTTATCTTTTGCCATACGCATTAACTCCGCTTCTTTACCTAGGCGCTCTCTAAGCCTCTCGTCTTCGAGCATTCTAAGTATTCCGGTAAAACTAGTATTACCGTCTTCTAATCGTTTGATTCGTTCATCTCTTGTTGCCTTCAGAGACTTATCCAAGAACTTACGCTCGTTAAGCAACGTAGTGTGTTCTTTAGTAAAAGCACTAATTGCCGTTCTAGAAAAAGCCACCTGAGTCTCTAGACTTATAATCATATCTTTATCCCGCACCTCTACAGACTTAGCATACTCTTCATCTAAAGACTTCTGAATCCGCTCTAGGTCTTCTTGGTGAACCCGCCGCTCTTTCATGGACCTATCCATAAGAATTTCAATAACAATAAGCTGTTTAATACTGAGTTCTTCAGAGTAGGTAACATCTTCACGAAACTGCATATAAAGATTTGACCACGTACTAATAAAATACGCTAGCTCATTCTTTGTAAGCTGGGCCTTTACTTCCGGCCAATATGGCTTAATGGTCAACTTCTTTTCCAAAATCGCCAATTCTTTTTCTTCTTCTTTATTATGTATATGAAGATTATTCTGTTGGATATACTTTTCTACAGGATTAATACTACGATTGAGATTGTCCGCTATCTCCTGTACCGTCATTTCGTGTACATTACGCTGGATATAGTTTTTATCTTCGGTGCTTAATGCGCCTCTTTTACGTGTGCTCAACTATAGTTCTCCAATATCTTGTCGATTGCCTCTTGTACTTTAATCCGCTTATTTTTAGGAACTTTGATACCATAGCGAATTTTTAACCAAGATTTACGTATATCAGAATCCGTAAGCTCTCTATCTATGATATCCAGTATCTCTTTATCTGCTATCTTTTCTTCTGTGCAGGTATTATCCTTCATATTGTTTTCTTGCTCGTCGCGCACAGAATGTATTTCAATAGGATGCATTAAATTATGCTTAGCCTCATTACGATAGTACCAATTAGAATACCACTTGCATTCTAGCTTATCACTATATAGTTCACAGGAATCGGTTTGTGAAGTATAGCATTTAAGGGGGCATGAGTGACACGGTAGATTGGGGCGGCGATAATTATCCCGCTTATAGTTAAACAAGCGGTTTCGCACATGTGTCCACAGAAAGTTCTCTAACGGTCGTTCTTTACCGTTACTATCAATGGGCTCATATTTATTCAATCCCTCTAGAGCGAATATATGGGCCTGCTGTTTAATATCCTCCGCTTCATGATACCCAAATCTAAACTTATGAGCAAGTCTATTGGCTACGTTATCCATTACATCCAAGACTTCTTGGGTGGTCATTCCATCGGGCACATTCATTCTTGTGTAGCTTCTTCCTCACTACGTTGTAGAAATGCTTTGGCCTTTTCACTATCTGGGTCTGGGATATTAAGTTCTTCTTCTATCTCGGCTTTCAAACTAGCAGTTGCCCTAGTTTTTAGCTCAGAATTGACAAAAGTTGACTTTTTCATAAAATTCTCCAAAAAAATGTTGACGTTTGCCATAAAGTGGTCTATACTTATTATACACGAGGCAGAAAAGAAATTCACCCGATATACACCATTTTTTGAAAATATAGGAGAAAAAAATATGAATAACAAATGGACAGCATCAGAGAGGCAGTTTATCATTGATAACGCTGATACTATGAAGGATAGAGAAATCGCTGCCATTCTAAGTAAGGCTTCAGGCCGCGCTATTACTCTACAGGCTGTACGTAAACAGCGTCAAAAGCTTAATATTAGAAAGAAACCAGGACGGGCTGTATGTGGAGTTATTGAACAGGAGGAATATACTAGCCACACCCTACCACAACCAAATCAGGAGTAGTCTAATGCTAGAAACAACACAATATGTTCTTCATCGTTTGCTTTTCTTGTTAGGAGTGCTAGCCATAGTATATCTAGCAACCAAGTTGACAAATCTACAACAACAGGTTGCAGACATAGAAAAACAACAAACTATGGCAGAATCAGATATAGGCGCATTAAAATCGCACATATTAACCAATATTGTGTTGAGAAGGATGGAAAAAAATGCTGCCCAATAATGAAAAAATAAGAACTACCAATATAGCATTACGCAAATTTTCTGGAGCGTCTATAGGTGCTCTTTTTGTAGCCACACATAAAGATTTAAGAAAACCAATACACAATTATTGCTGGCCACTAATTCATATGTTTACAAGGTGGTAAAATGAATAGCATTCCCCCTTTGAGACAATACTATATTTATAGAGATATGTATTTTAACAAGGTTGCTGCATGTATCATTCTTGAGGATACATATTCCAAATTAAGAAACATACTTTACAGTGTTTTAAATCGTCACATACACGTTATGATAAGTCATACATTAAGAGGATGGAGATAGTATGAAACTAGTTAGAGAAGAGTGGGTTGCTGTAACCCAAAGTGTATAATATATTAGTCTAAAACGAACACCACGGAAGATACTAGTGACCAATATATTAGAATTGGAATATCAGTTTAAAGAGCTAGACCGAATGTTCCAACGCTTGCTCAGACAGCGTAAAAACCCCACCCTTCTTAAGTTCTATGGTAGATGTATAGCCTCTCTTAGGAAAGAATACTATAGTCAAACAGGAAGGTATCTAAAACATGAACCCGTATTTACCCAGCACAAAATACTTTAGTCCACACGTGGATTATTATGTGAAGGTACAATATCAAATTTTTACTGGAACTTATAGCAAAGTAACGGATATAACACATTCTCTAAAAGATATAAGATTCTTCATCGGATAAGTATAGGATAAACACAATGAAAACTTATGGGAATGAAATACGAATAGAACCCCTGTATATGTACGAGCGCATACACATTAATCTTTTTGATTCTATAGAAGCAATATTTGTGAGAAGTGTAGCAGAAGCATTTTGGCCTATTTATGCAGGAATGAGGAATTTATGATGGAGAGAGTAGAATATCATTTGCCATCATACGATTCTATTTGCGTAGACGAGTACATAGTAGATACTGAATCAAAAATGATATTAACAGAACGTTTGTGGCTTAATATACAAAATATCTTTGAGCCTATTCATCAATACACATGGCTAGTATGCCGGAAAGGATATGAAAATGAACGCTAAAGAAGAAGCTAAATATTGGAAACAACAATACTATGAATTGAGAGAGCAGCGTGGAGGTGGAAGTATCTGTGTAGAGACTGCTGATGTTCCACATATTGAGGATGGTGATGAGGTAGAACAAGTAGCCGCCTCTTTGAGACGGGCCTTTTGGGGCGAGTGTAAACCATGGGAAAACTGCTGTCAGCAACCGGCATGGAGACAAGTGGCTAGATGGGCTATAAATTGGAAAGGAAAATAATAAGGAAAGAGAGGGTGAGTGATGACGCACGATGATTACAGAATCGGTAAAGTCGTTGAACTGATGCGACAAGTTAGGGAGCCGCAGCGTCACAACGAAGTTGGCATTGCTAGGGCAATCATTGACGCTCTGGAAGAACAGTCGCCGCTGGTGGTGTCGATGGGGCAGGTGGACAAGATGCGGCAAGACATGTGCAACGTGCCGACTCGTGGCACGATGGTTTCCGCACTTACCGCCGCAGGTTTCCAAGTAGAAAGCGAGGGTGAGTAGATGGTGTCTAAGAAGAAGATGCGGCGGAAGGTGTGCAAGGTTGCCACGTTCACTGGGAATGGAATGGCTGGCACCCTGACCACCCGAATAGACAAAGGGAAGGACATCGACAATGCCATGAGCGCGATTCGTCAAGTGCTAAAGGATGCCCGCATTGGCGACCAGATAAACGTCGATATCGGGTGCATGGCAAAAGACGAATACGACCGCCTTCCCGAAATGTCATAGAAGAGGAATAATGTATATCCTGTGGTTTATATTTTGCTTCCTGTGCCTGTTTGTTACACCCATACTATGTGTAGCAATGGAAATATACGCACTTTACAAGAGTGACAAGGAAATGGTTGAGAGAGCAGAGAGACGAGCAGAACTTGAGAAAAAACTATAGAAGATAAGGAGAATCAAAATTAGTATTCTATTCTATCTTGGTCTTTTAGGTGTCACCCTATTTGTTGCAATGGTGACTTCTATTGTTATAGAACTAATCTCACCGAAATATGAGTCTGTATTTACAGGAGCAAAACTCTGCATTACTGATATACTAATATTTATGTGGTCGGGGGCCGTATTTTTCTTTATGGCATTTCAGGTTCCTAAAGATACAGCGGGGGTCATATGTTTTTTTGGGCTTATCAATTTGTATATGTGGATAGGATTTATTCTAGTACAACACTTTAGTAAAGAAGACGAAAAATGGGGAATAGGTGAAAATGATGGTCATGCAGGGGTTTGGCCTTTCATGCTAATACATATACTTATAATACGTATTCAAAGAGTATATTACAAGTGTCGAGGTAAAAAACTATTCTTTGGCAGGTGTTGGAAATGTTTACAATTTAATAAAGTACTTTTAGACCTAGAAACACAAGACAGGGCTCAATGTGCTTGTTGTGGTTGCAGAATACAAGGCCCCCACTATGAATAGTCAAGAACAAAAATTTTTTCACCATAAGATGGACGAAGGCTATAGATTATGGGATACTGGTATTGCAAAAATTCAACATACCTTCCCAAGAAAGTACAATCTAGATAAACATCCAGGCTATATAGGGTGGCCCGCTGTATCTAGATGTATAGTTCATATAGACAACATGGTATTTCATGAGTCTTTAAGATAGGTATTTAAAAGCCCCTTTGGGCATGAAGGAAACCCATAATGTGGATAATGTGGATATTAGGATTTATAACGGGCTCTGTTCTCACAGCCTGTGCATATAAACTTTATGAAGACTACAAACCGAAACCCACCCGCCCTTTTACACGTACTATAAAAGGCAAGGCTAAAGAAGCTATTAAACCGGGAACCCCGGTTGTTATGGATGAAGACGGTTGTTATCGTCCCGCTAAAGAAAACGAAAACTATAGATGGGTTGCAGTTACCAGTGAATCCGGCCCCACCTCATATGTGGATATGATAGTATGAATACAGAATGTTATGCCCTACAGATACCATTACCGACCTCAATGGAACACCCACAAGTAAATAAAGAAATTATAGATGTTTTCTTGTATGGACATTTAAGAGAGCCTCTATATTGGAGTTTTGATTATGCTGATACTATTTTGGATTACGCTATAAAAAGGAGATAAATAATGTTTACTGATTCTGTTCTATTTCTTATAGGTGCGTTCGTTTTTGTTGCAATGTTTGTTGTTGTTGCTAGATACGTATATATTAAAGATGGCGAACGAGAAATGTCCGAAGAAATTTCCGAAGAAATGTATTCTACATTAAATGAATGGATATTGTTACAACCCAGTATTGTAGACGACAGACCAATAACCATACCAGTAACTTATTATGATTACGATAAAATACAAGAAAGGTATGAGAATAAGATAAAAAACAATAGGAGGGTTAACTTGCTAAATACTATTAAAGAAGCTAGAGAGAAAAACGCATGAATACTTGTAGAATACCAATTATTGCACAATGCTCACTCACTAGAAAAGAACTAGTGCATGATGGAGAATTGTGTCTCCCAATAGGTACTCTACTATATACTTCTAGTCAAAATCCCCTAATAATACATATGGGTCTATCCAGTGACCTAGTAGTTATATCTCAAATTTGGCCCATTATAACAACATCATTAAGCTCATGAATACAATATGGCGTAAATCCAGAGGTGCTTTGAGACCACAATATTTTAATGAAGTAATCTATTATCTATTACCTTGGGAAATTCAAATGCAATTTTCCAAGTGCTGTTTACGACAACATATGATGAACATTAACAGAACAAAAAACACAATTAAGGAGACATTTGAATGAGTGCCAACCGCATCATAGTAGACGTAGATGGCGTCATAGCCGCTAAAACCACCGATGGTGACTATGCCAACGCCGCCCCCCTTCCTTACGGGATTGCCCAAATTAACGCACTCTACGACCGGGGATTTGAAATTTATCTTTTTACTGCCAGATACGGCGACAGGGAAAACGGCAACTTAACCAAAATGTACCAGCGGGGTTACGTCGAATTGGTCGATTGGCTCGCAAAAAATAATGTAAAATATCATGTCGTGCAGCTTGGCAAACCCGCAGGAGCGCTCTATATTGATGATAAGGCGGCACGAGTCGAGTCGGACACGCCGGGGGGATGGGACCAAGTTTGGGAGGAAGTTGAGCAGTTACACAAGAAAGATAAGTATGGGAATGTTATTAAATGAAAACAGTATATTCAGGAATGTGTTGTGATACCTATTATAGAACGCCCGCATGGCAAAGCCTATGGACACCTATGAGAGAGTCTAGTGAAAGTATATGGAATCAAAGTCTCCAGCACTATTTCAATATAATGCCCATAATTGGCATGTTAATAGAAACTGCTAGAATATGAATATAACCACACTTAAACGAGACTGCTGCAATCTCCTTACAAGCCAACAGTGGACATTATTCTGGTGGGCAGTAAGAGATTCAAGTGAAAAAACCTGGTCTGAATCATCCTTATATTTTGGAATTTTCCACACACTAATTAGACAACTTGATTTACAACTAAACATATGGGGTCCGTGGAGTACCATAAATTTTAATCGAGAAAACGAATGAGCACAACCACTATATATTCAGTAGTATTTCACAATAGCTCCAAACACGATAATTATGCAGGTAAGATAGGATTGGGTAGTTTTTTTAGACATAATAATGGTTGGACACAAACCCAAATGATAAGAGCGGTATGGCAAACTATGAATGGGGTTAAAAATAACCTTTTACAAAAAGAAAATCCGGCAACTGTTTCAGATATATCAAACAATAACAGATTTTTTCCATGGGTAAATAACTTTGTTTGAGCATAGAATAAAATTCGCCAAAGAATGTACGCTAAGGATGGATATGATGCATCTTTTAGTGTATCCATATAATAATCCCCGACAATACATTGCTTTGATTGACCAGATGAACAGTTGGAATGATGTTAACTGGGTTAAAAGTTATATACACCTAGAATTACTAAGACAAGCAAGGAGACAAAACCATGACTAATCCAGAACGGAGGTGTCTTTAGACCTAATGCCCTAATTCTTGAAATTAATGCGGGAGAAGGCGGGCAAGACGCCAAATACTTTATGAACGATTTGTTTGATGCATACGCCATATATGCAAAGAACAATAAGGTGGGGGTGGAATTCCTGTTTGGTTCCCAAAGCAAAATATCAGTACAACTTACTGGTAAGAATGTGTGGGAACTTTTTAAGAACGAGTGTGGGAAACACGTTGTTCAGCGGGAGTCAAAGAAGCGCAGACACACCAGTATAGTCTCGGTATCTATTATGCCGTTGCCCGACAATACTGATTACATAATACCGCTTAGTGAAATTGAGATTACAGCAACAAAAGGGACGGGACCGGGAGGCCAGCATAAGAACAAAACCTCGTCGGCTATTAGGATGGTGCATAAGCCCACGGGCATATCAATCTTTATTGATGGGAGATATCAACATCAAAATAAGAAAACCGCCCTACGCTTTTTAACTGCCCGTGTTAACTCTTTGTATAAGACAGACAAGAATAATAAGTATAACAAAGAACGTAAAGAACAGGTTGGGGGTGGTACTCGGTCGAATAAAATTCGCACCTACAATTTCCTAAAGAAGCGAGTAACCGACCATAGAACCAATCAGAAGTGCAATATTAAACAGGTTATGAAAAAGGGCCGCTTTGACCTACTAATGTAAGGAGAATACAATGGGATTATTTATTTATCTAGGGCTTGTTACCTTTGCCTTTCTAATCGGTATAATACTTGTAGGTTCTGCCGCAGGTCTTATTTGGTTTGCTTTTGAGTGTTTAAGACGAGAGCCCGCCCGCTATATTAAAATATATAGTAATGAATTAGGACGACAATAAATGAAACCAACAAACGTATATTACTTTGCAACACAAAATCTAGAGATATATCATGCGGCTCTACGTCTAGGCGCATATAGAAGTATGATATACGGAGGATTTTTATCACTTGGACACATATTAAAAAGGCCAAGGTTAGGATAGTATGCTTTCATCTAAAGAAAACTTTAAGTTCTTAATGAATCTAGCAGAAGACACATGGTTGCACTGTACTTCCAAAACTGCTCAAACTATTAGATTTTATTGTAACCTGCAACTAACAAGAGATATGATTGTCATACGTGCCCATAATCTGCCGCTTGGAGCAAGAACCAACAGAATCGACTATGTAATAAAACTAGTGCTAGGAGTGAATAAGCTATGAGGCCGCATATTTATCTCTTTCAACATCTGGGAGGATTAGAAAGTACAACCCACAGTTGGTCCCTCTGGGCTCCAGTAATTTTAAAAGGAGGATACACAAACATTCGGGCGGTTGGATGGTTTCCCATACACGATATAATGCGCAATATAACACATGTTTGAACACTATATAAAATTTACCATATCCAAGATTGACCCAAACAGAAAGACATGGCGAAGGGGTTTTCTTGCCTGTCATGATGCCGAATGTTTTATTTGGTTGAATGAATTTGGTGATTTTTACAGTTTAATAACGGTTAACAAGAGAATAATATATGGTTCCACTAGTATCAATATACGGTCATAACAGATTCTATGAGAAGGTGCCTCAACACCTCAAATATCATATAGTAACAGCAGGAGTACACCCACTTAATACTAGCAGGCTAGCCTACTACATAAAAGGAAATAGTGAGAATAATATCCTGCCGGTATTTAGCCCAAATCTTTTACCCGACTATCGTTCTATAAAACATCACATTAAACTTCAAATGCAACTGCCAGTAAAATGAACCCATACGATTCAGCACTAAAAGAAAATGGACGCCTTGAGGTTGATATGGGGGGAGAGGCAGCCCAACTATGGTGGAGCGTTATGAACAGGTTAGACATACCTAGACCAAAATGGGCGTTAAGAAGACAAATAAATGATTTAGTAGACTTTATAATTAAAGATAGAGGTGAATATATAAGATATGAACCCATACTACAAATATTTCGGCAAATGCCTAGGCGGGCATAAGCAATTCCTAGACCCTCAATGGTCATTATGGCATAGTACAGCTACTAGATTAACAAAACCCCTATACCGAATTCAAAAGTTTGACAATGCAATTCTTTTGTTCTACTTGTTTAAAGATATGGTGGGAGTAAGACTATATGATATCTGAAGATAATACGTTTGTGAACGGGGGAACACTGGAACAATCCATAGGTATTAAGTGTTGGAAACTGTGGGATAGTTTTCTATATTCCATACCCGATAATATTCCTGTTGACGATGTGTATGGTTTTACTGAAGTGTCTACTTTTACTGAATCTGTACAGGCCGGAGTCATATTTCACAATGAAGTCTAGAGCATACGTATTCAGACCCACAGGGGATTTAGAAAAGGGCTTAATATCAAACTATAGTTATGGACTATGGCATAATTTTAGAGATGCACTTGGTCATGATAAACTGAGATTCTATAGCCCTTCGGGCATGAGGCCAGTAGCCGCCAACATACGTTCTGTCAGGAGAATAATACATTGGGAAATGTCACTATAACAACAGTAGTTTTTGAAAACTGGACACAACATCTACTTGGTGGCATGGACCACATTTGTACTGCTAGAAACGGACATAGTTTTACATCTGTATTTTTACTACCACTACGTTTCTTTTTATATATGCCCTATGATATTAGGAGGTTTAAATGGGATATGCATATTTAGTTTTTTTCTTTCTATTTTTAACACTTTACTCGTTTATGACAGGTCTTAGCAATAATGATACTCCTCGTATGTTAGGCGGTATTCTTTTTGCTGTAATAGGATTGTATAACTGGGTTACATTTCAATCACAAGCCATACAAGAGGTTATTAAAGAACAAAACAACAATGAATAGTGTTACCTTATATCCATCTGTCTATACTGTCTTATCTAGATATTATGAGCATAAACCATCTGAACTAGGGTGGACATGGATACATGATACAGTGGTATCAATAGAATTATTAGTACACAAAAATATTTATATAACCATATCAGGAGTTCATATAAATATTAAAGATTATGCCAGGAAACCGTTGAGGATATGAATAAATGAAGTTGCAATCGGGTAGTTTTGTATCGGGAGGATTTTTAGATTGGCATGTTATATGGCCCATTTCAGCATCTCTTAAACAACGGGGGTGGTATTATTTTTATGATACTCCAACATATACTAGAATGGCTAGATTAATTAAATGGAATACCTAAGCAACAACTTTGGAAGATGTCAACAACTAGAGCTAGACGCTTGGAAAGGATGTGGTTGGTATAATCATGTATGGCCCATAATTACTAAATCCGTTTTTATACACTCTAGACTGTCGAGAGATATAAAAGACAGGATATTTTTATGAATTCTCATAGAAAAACATTTTGCTACTGGGGTCTAATAGACTCGGATGCGTGGGCAAGTTCTCATGGCAACGCAAGAATACAATCTGTCATAACAAGACCAAACCCCCTTATAAAAATGGACACGATATGGCAAATACCACAGAGGATAAGAGATGGGGAATAGAAAACACTACTTTAGAATGTGTGGGAAAGTAGTTGGGGTATGTGGATTTATTTTTATAACACAAGTATATTAGTCATAGTAGCAAAAGCAGTTATAGAAAAGATTAGAAACGATGAACCCCACTAGTCCCATACATATTCGCTCACAACTACCCACCCCATCTGCCCGTGGATGTTTTGTGGGCATTGCCGTGGATACCAAATTTCAACGATATAACACAATGTATGTAAAACAAGTTAGTGCGTGCATCGCCCCAATAAATAATTCTATTCTCAGAACAATTCCCGGACATTTCGCATATTTATTTATGAAAGCCATATTTGGATGAAATCATACACATTTGTTTTTAGTGTCTCTGGCGGGCTCGTCGGATTTTTAGGAGAGATGGAAATGTCAATATACTCTCACATTCATAAACGTTTAACCTACGGGCCATTTGAATATGCGTGGGCATACACAAACCAAAGAGGGGTGTGGATAAACCATATCATGGTAGAGATAGAGTAAATGAACTATAAAACATATTACGAAACACTATAATAAGAATGATAATGAACGAACATGAATTCCGCCAGTTTATATAAAATTAGAAGACAATTTAGTTTGTATGGACTAAGGGCAAGGTCTTACCCGAATATAGGATGGATACGGCAAGCTCGTAAATGCAGTTCATGGTTCATCATACGAGCCATATGGAGCCACCTGTTTGAGAAAGGAATTGTAACGGACCCACCAGGATATTAGGGGTGTGGCGGGGATTTAATACTAAAATATCTTATGTAAAGCTGCGACAGGAGAACATTCGTGTACCCAGTAGACAATAACCCTTATTGGGGGGCATTTTTCGATAGGGTGAAATTTTCACCGGGATTTACCCAAACGTGGTTGTCGTCAAGACATGCGCTTGCGAAGGCTAAACAACGGATGGTTAGTATTAATGACTGCACATATTGGTTGGATGTATCTGAAACTTTCCTGTGGACATTTTGGCTGCGGAACGATGCGTGGGCGGTAAGATGAAAGGCGTGCAGGAAAAAATCAGTGGAATGTTGGTCATTTGCGCGTATGTATTTCAAACGACATTGAAGAAAGATAAAGAATGCACACAGTATACCTACATCAAAAAGTACGATTGCCCTCGTCCATGAATTTCGATTCCCCCTACATTCTTTATATGCTGTATACTACCAAAGAATTCCTGCCCCGTATAGACACGAGACGAAGCTTGCGTGGTGTTCCCAGTATTTGGCGACTAATAGAACAGGAGGCCGGAAAACGGTCTCAATGGCTCCGCATAGACACAAGGCGGGCAATTGCCCCTATATTTTAAACAATGAACAGTTATCGCAAAATATTACAATATCATAGTAGACAAGAACACAGAACATATAGTGCGTGTTATACTATGCATTATAAATTGATGTATCTGTGGGACGAGTTAAGAAACTATAGTTCCTATAGAGTGATTAATATGTTTAGTGGAAATATACAAGGTTGAAAAAGATGGTGGCGGAATTTGAAAAATTTGAGCAGTACAGTCCGATAGAAAATCGGGCATATCGTGGGTGCTATTCATATGTAGCGGTGGGGGTGGGGTTTAATATGTCGTCCGTAAGTTGTTATATGACTGTTAGGATGATTAGGGGGCGCGATGAATACACACTGGGGTAAATTTACTAACTACTATGGTCTTGAACAGGAAATTTACGAGTGTATTTTTCCTGGTGCAAATTCGTTGAAAAATAAGCCGTGGATGAGGTTGAGGCAAAAGGATAAGAAATGACCAGTAAAAAACACTACTTTAGAATGTGTGGGAGGGTAGATTGGGAGCAGTATGTCGCAGCCAATGATAAAATAAAAGAAAATAAAGAAATGAATAAACATAGACGTCAATTACATATTGAAGAAATACATAGATTACGTACAGTCATATTGCAAAAAATTTGATAACTATACTATAATGTGGAATCCGAATGAATATGTATAGCTATAAAAGATATTTACAAGACGGGGGAGAGTTAGAGTGGGAGGGAGCATGGTATAAAATAACAAGAGATGTATGTGACTGTAAACATGGGGTTTATGCAATAATGAGAAAAGAAAGATATTTACTTGTGAGAGAGATAAGACCATGAACCCCACCTATATTTTAGACATGCGATACAAACTCCCAGAACTGAATGCCCCCGGAACCTTTAAGAGCATGTCTATCAATGTTAGAAGTGCGCAGATTTATTATATTAGATATTTAACAGCCGCTAATACACCGATAGTCCAAAATATTATAGCTTCAATCCCAGGTTATACTATATTTCTGATAGAAAGATATTCCCATTATATATATGCGTCAAATTCATGAACATGAGAAGTACTAAAATCAAAATACACGCCCTATATCATTCATCAGATTGGTATTGGGTTGTCTTATACAGTCTGTCAGAAGCAATGATGCAAAGCCACACCGCAACCACAAGAATAATGTCTACGATACAGGCATGAAAAGTTACACCATTAGTTTTAGATAATTGGGTGGATATAGATGAAAAGTACAAGAAGTCAATTCCTACAAATCCCGATAGAGGTAGGACACTGTATATGGAGCGACCTGTCAAAAGAAAGCTTTGATTATATCCGCACCACCATACATAGATACTTTTATATTCAATCTGAATCAGTTGTCTGGACATATAAACAAACTGTCGTTAGAGAGTTACTAGCCATATTTTTTTGGAAAGAATATCATGTTTACGACGGACTCTTGTATGCATGAGTCAGGAGGGCATAAATAAATGGATATGAAATCACACTTTCAAAATTTCACACTTTTAGGAGCGTCTGAAACACACGTCTACTTTAGTATAAGGCAATATATTGAATACGATTTGATAGATGTCACGTGGTTGTATTTTAGACGAATAGGTATATTAATAAGTTGGCGGGATGTAGTGTGGGGGAAATATCTATAGTGCAAAATCTACATATAGATTTCGATTTATAGGGAAGGATGTATTCGCGTAGATAGGAGAATGATATATGAACAGTAAACAAGGTAACATACAGCAAAACTATTTGGATACAACTGCAAATGCATGGTGGCTCCTATCTCACGACACAAGACAAGTAATGTACAAGAACTTCACTGACCTACATAGACAAATAATAATCTTACGGGAAACAAAATATTGGCGAGGTGAAATATGAACGATGTACAAAACCAACATTTTCGGATTATGTCTATGGTTAGTCGATACCTCTTAGATAGGATGCGGCATAACTTTCGTATGTCTCACGGTTGGATATGGGTTGATTATGCGAAGACAAATCTGGACTTTATTTTGTGGATGCCCGTAGCAAGTACAATTATGCTAATCAACGGGATAGTTAAGGAGCAACACAGTGAATACTTATCAGGGTAATTTTTGTTCCTGTAGTGAGTTAGAGTGGGGGGTTTATATAATTCTCCAAGACTCTTGTGATTTTCCTATACAAGAAAAAGTGCGGGCTAGTGTGTTATGGCCAATAACAACTTTATTCCTTCCAATAATGGAATGGCGATGACATATGACAATGGTGGTGGATTAGATATGATACGTCAATTACAGGAGGTCTAATGAACGATTTACCCTTCGGTGTATTTGAAAAATACGGGAGGCTTGAAAACCCAATTTTTACTACTTTCTTCTTCTATGCTGAAAGTACGCTGCTTGATACCGTGTGGATAGGCACTCTAACGGGTCTTAGAATGATTCGTAGAACTGATGTATCTGTGGGTGGAATTGAGAAATTATTCTATCTATGATATGGGATTGTTGATACGATAAATGGAAATTTTGTAGTGGGATGCAGGTGGGGGTTTTTTAAAATAAAAAAATAGACAAATTTGTGTATAATATAGTATCTACATCTATTTTTAGTTAAGGAGATAATATGGATACTATTAAGACTCGTATGTGCAAACAGTGTCGGATAGAACAAAATATGGAGGAATTTCATAAACGTGGTAACAATAGGAGAGAATATGTTTGCAAATCCTGTATAAAAATTAATTATAAAACCGATATTAAGAAACAGCATAAACATAAAAAGAAATATATAGCGCGTACAGAAGGTACTAAAACGTGTAAAGGATGTCATAAAAAGAAGCATGTATCTGAATTTAATAAGAATGCTGTTTTGAGAGATGGACTAAGCAGTAAGTGTAAAGAGTGTACTAGAACATATCACAACAATAAATATCATACAGAGTATAAAGGAAAATATATACAAAGAAAGGTGTGTGGGTGTTGTGGGCGGGAGAAAGTGTGGCGTGTAGCATTTCATCCTAACTCTGATATTTGCAATATGTGTTATAATCAACCGCTTAAAGAATTTAGTGCGGAAGTTCGGGCGGCGGCTAAAGATAGGGAAAAGTGGTGGGCAAAAGAACAGCGGAGATTACAAAAAGAGATTGGGAGGATTTTAGACGAGCCTAGTATTAGTGGTTTTAAGGTGTGTAAGACATGTGAGGAAGATAAGCCGGTTCAAGATTTTGCTCGGTTTGGCGCGGGACATAGGAATAGTTGTATTGAGTGCGGGGGTATATCGGAAAAACAACAGAAAACACAATTGATTTTATCTGTTAAAAGTCAGGGGTGCGCTTATTGTGACGAAAAAGAAGTGTGTTGTATGGACCTGCATCATTATGACTCAAGTACTAAACAGTTTGCTTTATACGAAGTGTTTCGTAAGCCTCCTCGTTTTGCATATGATATTATAAAAACCGAAATCAATAAATGTATTGTTGTGTGTGTAAATTGCCATAAGAAAATACATAAGGGGGATATTACGGCCAATCAGGAGGATATTTGTAATGTGTAAACGATGTCCTACAACTAAACCAAAAAACCAGTGTATTGATTGTGACAAAACAATACAGCGACATAATATCCGTTGCAAATCATGTGGCTCTAAGAATCGGAGGACAAAAAAGCCAAAAAAAGAACTATATAATACTATTCGTAAAAGAGGGTGTTGTAAATGTTCTGAACGTACCGATTATTGCATTGAGTTTCACCATCTAAAAGACAAGGTAGATATGGTATCTCATATGTGGACCAAATCAAAATATAGTCTAGATGATTTTATTGAGGAAATTGAAAAGTGTGTTTTACTGTGCGGGAATTGTCACAGGAAGGTTCACAATGGTTTGTTACATGTAGACGAGCGGGATTTGTGCAAGGTATGATAAAAGTGGTGGTTTCAGTATATAATGCGGAACAATATTTTCAATAGGATTTATAGTAGATATAGAAGCATTAAAAAAGTGGCCTATTTATAATGAGGGCATCCAGTTCGCCTAAACGCCCATCTGTTTTTCCCCACGCCCCGCAAAAACCCGTTCGGATTAAAAAAACACCCCTCTTCCATAGGTATTGTAGACTTTCGGACAGACCGGCGAACTATTACATCATTCATCACTATTGTAGCAATTCACATCAACTCCCACAATCCCCATAGCTTATATACGCATTCCCACGAATCCCCATAAAACACATGCAATATCTGCACATTCCCGCGAACCCCCATAAATCCCATAGCCTTTATACCCTTTCCAATCACACAGGCAAACCCCCACATCTTTCATTGTATATCTATTGATTCATATCAACCACCGTCTCATTTTGAGACAAGCGAATCTTGGCACGATAATTGCATTATCTCACACCTAATCGCTGGCATTTATTCTAGGGCTCTCTGCTGGCCCCTCTCACGCGATAACCGCCAAGGGCTACCCATACCAACCTAACCCCGTTTGGCGAATCTGAGTGATTTAGCTTTTAAGGCACCTAGCGTCCATTCTCCCGCGATATCTTGCAATAAACGTATGGGAATACCCCTAAAAAAATCGGCGCCTAGAATCCAATCTCCGCGCCCAATTATTTTTATCTTTTTTTTAAGATTTTGCTTGACTAGGCCGATTCAACCTGTACAATGGGGACATCGGCAAGGCAATCACGAACAACGGAGCGAAACAATGCTATTCTTTGCGATACGCTTGACATCGTGCAGGCATCGGATGGCATTTATATGTCCCGATGCGATTTAGCCCCTTACGAATCGGGGCAACGTGTAGCCGCATAGGAGTATGGCAAAATGCGTAAAATAGGCGACATAAGCCGAAAACGTAGGCTAGGCGATACACCTAAAGCTAGGTATTATGCCCAATATCGGGCAATACGGTTTGCTAGACGTTTCCTATACAAAGGAAAATAGCGGCAATTTGTGGTAATTCCCCCCCCTTCTCTAATTTTGGAGTTTCTCTATTATGTTTACTGATAATATGGGTTATGAGTGGACCAATGATGACGCCCCTACTCTTACTTGTGAGCAGATTATCGAACAAACCCCCCACCCATCAACGTGTTTCCATATGTCGATAGGGGGCCATAGGTGGAGACAACGGCGGGAAAGCGGTTTGTCCGATATGGAAATTGCGGAAAATAAACATAGGCAAGATAGGCAAGCTAAGGAAGATAGGGCGGCAGCATTGAATAGGGCGGTCGCATTCTATCAAAATCCCGAAAATGCCGAGACCCCCTATTCCCCCAATGGACCTACGTTGTTGGATATCTAGGAAAGATAGGTAAAATAGACTAAACCCACAAACCACATAGGATATATAGCTATGCTGGAATTTCACGAGATTGAATCCAAGTATCGGGGAAAATGCGTATCATGCGAATCCCGATGGTATCAATTTGAGACATACTATCAGGTTATGAAGTGGATTCAGGGGAAACTACGCCCCGTTAGGGGTGAGCGGTATTGTATAGAATGCGTTAATGCGGGATGTGGGGACCATAACTAGAGGTAGGCTAGCGGTATAGGGTCAAAACGGGCATTCTCTATATAGAGGGTGCCTATTATGCCCCTGCGCGATTTGTTACAGCTAAACAGGCTATAAGATAGTCGGCAAAAAAAATTAAACTTTGTAGGTTGACATACCGAATAGTTATAGTAGAATGAAGGCACAACAAACGGCAGTCGGAAAAAACATTAAAAAAAACTAAAGATTTAACTTGACACTGACGATAAATATGGTAGAATTGAACTATACAAAGGAAAAATGAAAATGCCTCTACCCAGCGTGTACCAAGACCCCGTATTTCAATACCTAATGGGGTGGGCTATAAGTGTGTCCGCAAGGGCAGAGGAGAATGAAAAGGAAAAGTTGAGACATTTTATCCTAAATATGAATACATATGGGATTTTGTCTATAGAACAATGTGGGGAAATTATCTTGAGACTTAATAAAGATTTGGCTTGACAATCCGATATTTTATAGTATAGTGGTGCTATAGCCGATGAAAATCTAAAAAGGTACTAGACCATGAAAAAACTAGCAGAATATGACCTATTGCAAGTGCCGGATTACGCTCTATCGTACCTATTTAATGGGGATGATTCAGGGCTAGACGATGAGGATATCACCAGCATCGACGATTGGGTAGAATACTTTGAAGGTCAGGCAAGAGAACTAGGCGGGCATACCGTCTATGGGCTAACGGATAACGATAGCGAATCATACTTTTGCCATAATCCTGAGTTTGGCAAGGCATCTAATGTGGTAGAAATGACCGTGACAATTTTGGGTAAATGATGTAACTCTATAGCTTGTATAGGATTAGGAAAAATCGCACTTTGTATCTACATAGGGCTAAAACCTTATAACGGACACTTAAAAAATGAGTCATTTAGCGGATATTGTAGTAGTCTTAATAGGTTGCTGGTACTTGTTTAAGGCATTGTTAACGGTAGGATTTTACTTGTATCTGAGGTATAGGTAATGGGTCCATAACCCACAAAAACACTGAAAAACACGTATAAATAGGGTGTATAACCCACAAATAACGTCAATATAAGTGGTCATTGATGTGTGGTGAACGGTTGTGTAGCTGGGCGTGATGAGTATAAGTTGCCCCCCGTCTAGGCCCCTCCTTGTCTGTGTATATCTCTTTGTATATGTTGTATGGGTATAATGTATAGACAGCGTAAGGGTTTACGAAAAATAAAAAATAGTCTTGACAACGAAAAAAGGTATAGTATAATGCAACCGTAACAAGCACAAAAAACAAAAAACTAATTTCTGCTAATTATTTAGGAATTAAAAGCCGATTAAATCAAATAGATGGGAATTGGAATAAATGAAACTACCAACTAAAGCGGACAAATAGTTTGACCTAAACCACCGACAAGAGGCGGCTGATTGTTAGGAATCACGCATATAGTGGCATAAACCTAAATAAAAGCCATAGGAAGATATAGATAGGTCTATATGTCGTTTCTTGTAAAAAAAACACTTGACAATAGTAAAGGATTATGATATAATGATTAAAACATTGGAAAGGGGACTACTGCAAGGGGATAGAGAAACTATTGAGTTTGTGATACGTAAGGTGGGGGAAGTTAAGATTGTTTCCCTATCGGATGAGGATGTATCTCTACTAAAGAAACTACGGGAAAAATTTCCGACTAACCCTTGACATAACCGATAACTATGGTATAATGAAACCATGAATAAAAAAGAGCTAAAAGAGGCGGTGGCACTTGCCGACGAATTGCGAGCCAATGGTTCGCCTATCGATGGGATTGATTGCTTCGATGGGTATGGACTAAAGGATTTTGGCAAGGTTTATTGTAGCCTAAAACAAGTGGCGAATTTGATTAGGTGGCAAGCTGGTCAGCTATTTTGGAGGGAAGATGGGGATAATGATAGGTTCCAAGATGGTTGGGATTGGGAACAAATCAACGAAATTGGGTCTATTGGTAGAACTAAATTCATTATTGTAGGATAGAACTATGCAAACAAAGGTATTAGAGGGGAAAACATACCGTATCCACGATTTTAGTGGTGGCACCCCTAGGTCGGCAGAAACTATCGACCGATGGGTGGGGGGAAGTAGCGAAAAAACTAGATGAGGGTTTCCCGCATTGGAATATAGCATCCGGTAATACACTAGTGGTTGGTATTCAGTATTACCATGGACATCGTAGTATTTATGTTACTCAAGATTATGACGAACTATTAAACGTCTAAAAAAATACTTGACAAACCGATAAGGTTATAGTATAATGAAAATCACACACGAACAAGCCAGTCACGAGTTAATTGATAGGCTGAAACTAACCCGCAATTTTGGGTGTAGCGACCACAATGAACGGGTTCGCCAAGCATACGAATTGGTATTCGAGTGTATTGCTAGGTCCGATGGTGAGGGGTTTTTAGAACTAGAATTTCCTAATGACGCATAAGGTATTGTAATTATGTACTATCCTGTACCATGTACGCAAGAGCAACTACTGCCCGCTAGATGGGTGAATCGACCGCCACAACGTAAGAATTTGGCGGACCACATTAAACGCCTACGCAATAAATATGGGGTGGAAACAGGGCGGGAATGCCGTAATCGTATGGTGTGGATAGGAATTTGGCCTAGTAGGAATTAATTAGTTTGAGCTAAACCATCGACAAGAGCAAGCAAGCAAGGCATATATTATGATTATTCACTATCCCGACGATAAAATGCGAAGTGTAGCAGAATGTAGACACAATGGGCGAAAAATCCGTGAGGCGTTATCATGGTTTGGGCTATCTCCCCGCAATACCGATGTAGACATTACCGAAAACGGTTCGGCGTTTGTTGGATGTACTGAAATTCTGCCCCCATTGTCTATCGAAACTTTTTAGAAAAAATTAAAGTATAGACTTGACAATACCGATTAGGATAGTATAATGAAAGCACATATCAGCCGATGTTGGAGTACTAATCTATACTATGCTACTCTATTGGGTGGCGAATTTGATAACTGCTATGGGCAAGGTGAAACTGCCGATAGTGCCATGATTAGTCTACGAATTGTTGTAAATATGAGGCGACGAAAACAAAATAAAAAAAATACTTGACAAACTAACAAATTATATTATAATAAACACATAACTTGTTACTTGTATAGGAAAGAAAAATGGCACAAACACAGGAAGTCAAAGGGGTCGCTACGTCCATCCGAACAGAAAACGGATATACCGCCGTAAGATATCATAATACGGACGTAGTACAATTTAACAACGAAAAAATCATCCTCAATACTGGTGGGCACAAAACACGAACAACAAAACTAAGAATGAACCAAACAAGTAACCAGTATGATTTGGGTTATAGAGTCTATGCTAAAAATCACGAATGGTATGTAGATTTTAAGGATGAAACTTTGGAATTTGAAAATAATATGGTACTTAATAGGAAGTAACAAAGGCAGGGGATAATGTCCGGTAGAATGAGACACTTATCGCAAGATAGGCAATCGTGAGCGGTCCTATAAAAATGGATGTACTAGTCCCATTGGAATAGGTGTACTAGGCCAGTATATGCCACCGCTTTTAGGTGCAAGTCCCGCTATCCCTAATTTTTAACACTTGACAAACTAATAAGGTATGATATAATGAATTGGGAAACACTGAAAAATGACGTAGAGATTGTGCGGAAACGAAAGATTGTAGGGGAATTACGATTGATTCCCAGCTATGGAATCGGTAAACCAGTGTTGCGGTTTGATGATGAGTGCGGCAACGGTCATAACACGTTTAGTATCACGGTTGATGGTGGCGAATCCTTTGGTGGATGTATGCACGATTCCATTTGTGAGGTTTGGCCAGAGTATGCACGTTTAACTAAGTGGCACCTAGTTAGTACCGATGGACCGCTACACTATGTTAGCAACACGCGATATCATGCCCGTAATGCTATGGATTCACTAGACAGTGACGAACTAAATCGACATTGGACTATGGCTAAAAATGTTGCTATTGCCCCAAGGGCTAGTCTGTCAAAATTAAGCAGTGAACGATGGTTGCTAGATAGGTTGCCTGCACTAATGGATATCTTTGCGGAATTTATGGATATGACGTTTCAACTAAACCAGCCTAAGAGGCTTGACAACGAACTAATTTAAGGTATAATATGGACATAATTAAACACTGTGAACAACAAATTGAAATACTAAAAGAAGATACAGGACCAAGGGACGATTGGGAACACCAACGTAAACAGGGTGCTATTGAGGCATACGAAGATATTATAGACAAGATTAAAAATAATACTTGACACAAATAAAGGTTATGATATAATGAATGACAACGAACGTGCAGATTGGATAGACAATGACGAAGGATTGTATTGCTGGTGGAAGCAATCTAGAATGCCTAAGAGGGAGTTTATTCGAGAAAACAGGGCGGAAATTACCGAAATTATCGAAAACGTCTTATTGGGACGAAAACAAGCACATTATCTAGTCTATGGGTAACTATTATGTTGGTCGCATTGTTATGTGATAACTATATTCGGCGGGCTAAGGTAGCAGATAGTAGAGAACAGGCTATCGAGGTTGGTGCAGATTGGGTAAAAATCGCATTTAACATACCGGATACTACTATCGCTAGAAAACAACTAGAGAGATACGGTTGCCACGGGCATGTAGTACCCTGTAATACTCATGTGGAATACTGGAAAGTAGAAATTCACGAGTTAGAAAAATAATACTTGACAAACCATAAGGGTTATAGTATAATGGAAAAGCATGAAGAAAACGGTAAAGTAGCGGTATTGATTAGCCCCGGATATGGTGCGGGTTGGTCTACGTGGAATTATGAAGATGATATTTCAGAGGCTATGCTGTTCGATAAAGATATCATTAAATTACTACTTGAAAATCCCAATGCAACTAGTGAAGCGGCTACATTAGCAGAATCAAAATGGCCCGATTGTTGTGTTTTGGGTGCTAAAGGTTTAGTGGTAAGATGGGTATGTAAGGGCGACCAAATTAGAATCCGCGTTTATGATGGTGCCGAATCATTGGAAACTATTGGAGATTTTGGTGGATATATTGCTTGACAATAAAGTTATAGTATAATGGTCCCGTAGCTCAACGGATAGAGTCATCGTCTTCTAAACGATTGATGCGGGTTCGATTCCTGCCGGGACTACTTAATATCGTGGTCAAATTCCCAATGACAATCACACTTTGTATAATACAATAAGGAAAACTAAATGACTGCTGAAGAATTTGATTATGTTGAACAAATGCCGAGTGAGCTAGAATGGTTGGAATGTATTACCGATGATGGTAGTATGGTGTGGGAACAACGGGGATTGTAAGTCTATGGACCCGTAGCTCAGTTAGTCAGAGCAGGAAACTCATAATTTCTTGGTCGGCGGTGCAAATCCGTCCGGGTCTACTAAATATTGTATGGACCCTTAGCTCAGTGGTAAGAGCGCTATCCTTATAAGATAGAAGTGCCGGGGTCAGTACCCGGAGGGTCTACTAATATAGGAAGGAATAACTATGATTTTTCTAATTGATAACTTTATTTACTTGTTTATTGTTGCTGGCGTATGTATGAGTATTACTGTATTCGCCCAGTTAAGAATGATGACTAATATAATGAATTTTAAGGAGGCACGTTTGCCTTTTAGTTTTAGTTTATACGGTGCGTTTGCCGTATATATCATTGGTATGGCAAGCGCTACTGGGGGGATTATTGGTTTTATTGGGTGGATTATTAAACAGTTTACAGTATAACCTAAACAAGCAAGATGCCACACATTAAATCTAAACATATCGAAATTATTGGCAAAATCGAAGCACTAGAGCAATCCTCATATGAGAGGGGAGCTAGAGATGCCATTAGACACTTTGAAAGAGTAAAAACATGGTTGGATAATCTGCCATACCAGAGTGATAAGGGATACACACTAGAGAAAGTGTTAGAATGGGTAGTTAGCGAAAACGAACAAGTACACAAAGATTTTCCATTTTTAGACACTTGATAATGAGGATATTTATATTATGATTGAATGTGTTATTAGCCCAACATGTAATTTTGCTACTGCCATTTTTTCCTTTATGCTGGTAAATAAGTGGATAGACATTGATGCAATAGAATGGAATACTGCGCATTTTTTGAAAGTTATCATTTTTTCTCTATTAGGTGCATATTGGTTAGTGCAAGGTATTTATCAGATATATGATAATTGCGTCCATGATAAGTATTAAAAAATTTACTTGGCAACGAAAAAAATTAAAGTATAATACTGGAAACAACCGATATAAAACATAGGAATAAGGAACAAATGGGACGAAAAGATTTTCCAGAACGAACGGACATTATTCGGGCACGTGTACGATTGCTGCATTGCTTGCGGAAAGTTCGCAAAAATGAGGAATTTGCAGGATTTACGCCTATCATCAACGATATTATCAACAATCGTCGTCAAGATTACGTAGCTTTCTCTACTGAGCGGTCAGGTAAAATTGCCTACTCAGGTAAGAAAGTGCATAAACACGATAATCGGCGGCGTGCGAGAACTACACTACACAGATACATTATTAGAAACTACCGTAATTACCTAATTCATAACTATATCTCAGAACGTGATGTAGAATTGTTTACCGCTAAGGTGTGTTCATACACATCTAATGTAAAAGATTTTCAGCTAGTAACGGGTATGGATATTGAGTCTGCCTATGAACAAGAGTTGGGCGAACATTCATGCATGACCGGCGAAATGGCCTATTTGGTCAGAATATATTGTGAGAATCCTGATAAAGTTGCTTTGTTGACTTTTGATACCGGATTCCATAGTGGTCGAGCATTGATTTGGACTACTAATTGTGGTACAAAAATCATGGATAGAATTTATCCTAATGACGATGTTGTAAAAAATGCCTTTAAGGATTACGCCCAAAATAAAGGTTGGGTATCGCGTAGATATAATAACCTAGATGCAAGTGACCACGTTGAACTAACAGACGATGGGACATATGAAGTAACACTATCCTCTAGTACTAACAGATGGCCGTATATGGATACGTTTAAGTTTGCTAGTGGTGATGAATCCCATGCCACACTATCAAATGAACGTCAATTCTACCATGTGGCTAGACTGGAAAGTACACAAGGTAGTTTCCTTGAGCAAGAATGCTGTTGCTGTAGCGACTTTTTTGATAGCCTCACCGAAGCGCCTAGTGGAAATATGTATTGTGAGGAATGCTATAGTGAGCATTGGACATATTCAAATACGATGGGTGAGGATATCCATTGTGAAGATGCATATTATGTAGAGGATTCTGGAGATTACGTTACTCTGGAATATGCTCAAGCTAATGATATGCAATGTCAGTGTTGCGGTGATGTTAACGAAAAAAACGAACAGACACCGGCTGAAGAAACTTTTTGTCTATATTGTTTTGATAAAAACTTTACTAAATGCGAGTCATGTGACGATGTTACCCCGCATGAATGTATGGTAGAGGATATTTGTGAAGTTTGTTATGAGGAACAAAATTCGGATGAATAATAACCTACGTCAAAAATTGGTAAATACCCTACGGTCGCCTATTGATGCCTTTAGAAGCCAAGGGGCGGTATTAGAAACTCAACATGGTCCCTTGATTTTTCAGGACAATGGTGCTAACATACTTGCAGTAGCCCACTTAGATACGGTACACGTGACAGGGGCAGCTAAACCGCGAATAAAAAAGAATAAGGCATATGGCCCGCAACTAGATGATAGGTTGGGAGTGTGGACGCTATTGCATCTACTGCCTACGTTGGGGGCACCTAAGTATGATATCCTGTTGTGTGATTCAGAGGAAATTGGACAATCGACCGCCCAATACTTTGAAACAAACAAAGATTATAATTGGATTTTCGAGTTTGATAGAGCGGGTACTGATGTAGTCCTATATGATTATGAGGATGAGAATACAGTAACGCTCTTGCAAAATGAGGGATTCAAGGTTGGTGTCGGTGCTTTTACCGATATTTGTGAGTTAGAACATCTTGGTTGTAAGGCATTTAATTTTGGTGTGGGCTATCATAAGCAACATACCGCACAATGTCATGCTGACCTAAATGATACGATTCAAATGGCGTCTAAGTTTTGTGAGTTTGCTCATGCATATAAAGATATCCATCTTGAGCATACGCCTAGTCCTCATACAAAAACGGTATGGGAGTATGATGATGGTATAGATATCTGCAATGATTGTCATACTGTCCTAGATTGGCAATGGATTTTTTGCCCACAATGCGGGCAGATTACGCAATATGGAATGCAATCTAGAAGTCATGGTGAGTATCCCTACAAACTATATGATGTCTAACCTAAACTAGAAGGATGACACACTATGCCCCTACGCTGGAATGGTATACAAGGAAAAATTAATGTGCGTTTCCACTATAATAAGGATATGGGGGAGTGGACTACAGTAGATGAGTATTCGTTTTCCGGCTTGTTCAATAGTTGGGCTAGTCATTGGTTGGATAAAGATAAGGTGGAGGGGGTCTATTCAATACATATAGACTTTGAATCATCGGGATTTTACGATGGGGGAGTGTGTTTGGCCCCTGTAGATAATTGTGCTCCCCCAGATAGTGAGGATATTAGGACGTTAGAGTATTGTGAGATTCAAGAATACGATAATCATGCAATTTGTCCCCCAAGCAATATAGCCGATGATTTGTGGGATACTCTTGAAGAACAAATTTATGAAATTGCACTTGACATTGAGGAAAATTAAAGTACAATGAGCGTAACAACAAAACAAATCGAATTAGAGACACAGGATTGGCAGTCTATTATCTATATTCTACGCTCACGACAAGATGAGTGTAAGAATACGCTAAGAGACTTGGAAATAGGTACAAAGTACCACAATAAGATTACAGAATTGGATAACAAAATTGAGCGGTTGAAAATGCAACTTGCCACCCAACTATAGGGGATATACGAACTATGCACACACGCTGGATGATTCGGCGGGATATGGTTGAAGTATTGCAGATAGAAAATCTGTCATTTAAGATGCCGTGGAGCGAGGAAGATTTTGTTAAAGTCTTGCGTCAACGTAGAAGTGTTGGCAGGGTAGTAGAAATAGATGAAAAGGTTGCGGGTTATATGATTTATAACCTGAATAAAAACCATTTTGAGATACTGAATTTTGCGGTCCACCCCGATTATCGTAGACAAGGAGTGGCGGAAAAAATGATTAACCACCTAAAAGATAAACTTACTATTGAGCGGCGTAGGTCTATCTTTTTGAAAGTAGCCGATTTTAACTTGGATATGCAACTATTTTTGCGTAGCCAAGGTATGCGGGCGGTTGGAGTTAAAGACAATCATTATGACGATGATAGTAGTGCGTATACCTTCCGATATCATATGATTGCGGAAAGTCCTGTTAATGAATGTTTAGATATGTATACTGCTGCATAAGGAATGTAAAACTATGCTGTATGATGAAACCGATAATAGCTTTAGTTGGGACGATACCCCCGATGAACCCTCAGAGAATGAATACTTTGATGATGGGGAATGGGATTGGTATGATGATGAGGAAGATTTTTATGACGATTACCCCCCATTTTCAGACTATAGCGGATAAGGGACTATATAGCTATGAATGAATATAAAGCATTATGGGAACATAAAGATTATAGCTGGCCTGATAAACCTTACTCGGCTTGTTTTAGGGTGAGAGCTACCGACTATGAAGATGCCCAAAAAGCGGCAGATTTTACCTTGAAAAAACAGGAAGATATGCTACCATATCCTACTGACGAGTACATTTTGAAAGAATTAACCCTGTATAAGAAAGGTGTGGTGTCCCACGAGGAATCAAGTGGGTGCTGCGAATCATAAATAATGAAAACGGCAGAAGCGGTACTTGAAATGCTAGAGAGGGGCGGTTGGATGACTGTACCAGCAGATGAAAGAGAGGATGTGGTCAAGTTAATAGACCAAACTTGGCATGAAAATAATTAAAGTTTTTTCTTGACAACAACGATAATTATGATACAATGAGGATGTGAAACGGCAACGTAGCCGAAACGGATTTGAGTTAACCACTTATTTGTTTTATTTGGAGGATTTTTTATGAGCAAGAGTAATCGTGTTTCGCAGGCTGAGTTTATTCGCGTATGGGATACTAGTAATTCTGTTGCAGAAGTGGCAGAGATTACTGGTTTGGCCCCTAGCTCGGCACAACAGCGTGCTGGTAAGTATCGTACTCAGGGCATCCCGCTTAAGAAGATGGCCCGTGGTGGTAAGCGTATCGACGTAGATGCGGCTAACAAGTTGCTTGCCGAGATTCGCGGTGTATCCGTAGACGAGATTAAGGCTGCGGCTGCCGAGCAACAGGCCGAGCGTGAAGCTCGACAGGCGGCTAAGGAAACCGTCTAAGTAATCACGCCGAACAAAGGGTTTGGAGTAGGCGAGCAATAAACCAGAAACCCACACGTGTACTACGCATCTGTTAGATTGCTCACTATTTTTATAAGGAGTATAAGTATGGATATTCTTGCTTCATATGTAGGTTCGGTATGTTCTTTTGTGTATCAAAAACCTGATTCACCACCTAAAGAACGTACTGTCTACCTAGATAGACTAACTGACAATGGATTTTATAGAGGATATGATTTTACCAATGCGGGTTGGCGAAACTTCTATCCTGAACATGTGACAGAAGTATCCACTAGTATACCCAATAGTGCCTATAAGGTACATCCATCATCATTGCCTTCGACCATAACACAAGAAGACCTACTTAAAGGTTATAGAAAAGATGGTACGCCAGCATGTATGGCCGATGGGGGAGTTATTGTATACAAAGGAGTATCTCAGTGTATTTAGTGGGAAATTGTTTATACTACTAGTCTGTATTTCTATCTTCCCAATATAAGGAGTGATATGAACAAATACAGGTTTGTTAAATATACCGATGATGGGTGTGACATGCACCAATGTCTAAACTGTAAGACCCATTGGGAGGGGCGATATGTATCTACAAACTTTTGTTCTTGGTGTGGTATAGAGTTTGATGGCAAACATGACTGTAGACCCCACAATCAACCTCAATGGCACTATAAACTATACGGTAATTGGAATAACAACTATGACCTACCACCAGCATATAAAGAGATAGAGGATTGGCGACAGGTATGGAAAATAGAGCATTGTATTTGGAGTCATTACAACGACCCAAATGCTCTGCCATATTGGAGTTCAGATACTTATGTAGGTAGTGCTAAACAACTATTTAGATATCTACAAAACTTTTATTGGACTGAACTATATTTTGGTGAGATATACCGCATCAGTAAGGGAGGGCGGCAAATACTACTTTATAAATCAGGAGAACATTAATGTATATGATTCTAGCAGAAGTCTCACAAGCAACAACCTGGCAAGATGTAGTAATACAGGTAGTGAGTGGAATAGTTATTCTTGGTTTTGTCTACATAATATTTGGGTGATAATAAAATGTGCATGACCAATACATAAAGGATTTGTAATGAGCAACGGTAAAGGCGATAAGAAACGCCCTCGCCAAGTGACATACGAAAAGTATGCTAAGAATTGGGATAAGATATTCAAAAAGAAAACCAAAAAGAATCAGGATAAGTCATGAGTATTATTAAGAAACTTAGTAAGATTATAGATATCCTACTGACAGACGATACCCCGGAAGAATGGAAAGAGGGTAATCAGGCTTATTACGATGGGGCTAGTGTGGACATGTGCCCATATCCAGCTAAGACAGGGTGTAATGCTACCCTAAGCAAACGACACAAATGGTTGAAGGGATACCACGGTAAACGATAATGAACAAACCTGTACCAGTTATTAAATGGGATGACTTCAAAGAGTCAATGATGACTCTAATCAACAATTGGAGAGCTAATGCCGCAACACTACAGAATGATGTAGATTGTGATTTGGTAGATATACCAGAGTTTGCCCACCTAGCCAATCGTGAAGGTGCTAGTCGTATGATGCAGGGTGCGGCTGTGGGTATAGAATTAGTAGCAGATAATCTACATAAATATATCATTGAGGTAGAAAAAAATATAGATGAAAATACATAACGGGCATCGTCTTATATACTTGAAGTATTGCGCTAGGCCCGTATGTATTAGCTCTCCCTATGCCTGTGAATTCCACGGTTAGAACCACTCAGCAATCGGAGAGGAAGGCAATTTTTTGTGATTTGGCTAGTATTATTATACCCCAAAATTTTGAAATGTCAAGGTCTGGAGGAAATTATTTGAGAAATTCATTGAAACCACCACTTAAAATTTAGGTCTATTCGCAATGAGGCAACGTTTCTTGGTCATTTTTATACAAGATTTTATACAAAGAGGAAAGCAATACACGACTTACGTCAATCACAATAGGGGAAACAACCTCAACTGGTTATTAGTGGATAGACCAAAGACTTGTTCTTGAGTGCGGACTACGTTTGTTCTTTGTATATGACTCTTGAGAGAATAGTTGGCTAACGAGAATATATTTTTCTCTCATGAGTAATGTTTTACTCTAACTATAGCCTGCATTTTCCCATTTGTCAAGGTATCAGTGCCTAACTACCACTTATAAACTTCAAAATAATCAAAATTTTTACTTTTTCGCCGGTTTTAACTTGACATTTGCCATGAGGGGTGTATAATTCTAAGGACAACTTAATTAGAGGGCATACCAATGTCAAATAGAAAAAAATCGCTCATTCGAGAAGTGCAACAGGTTTTGGCACGAAAAAAGCCAGCGGCAGATAAGCAAACCGATAAGAACAAGCCAGATGGTAAGAAATGTTAACCTGTGATATCTCACTAAACTATTACGATAGTACATGATATTTTTCTTTTGTATATTGTATGTCATACCTAAATAAGCAAGAT
>Ga0180433_10000222_pt1 | contig 100524 bp, 92 predicted proteins | sample SS_ome_8_FD_132980 | JGI IMG/M metagenome (GOLD analysis project Ga0180433, IMG submission 132980) | Hypersaline lake sediment archaeal communities from the Salton Sea, California, USA - SS_1_D_1 metaG | ecosystem: Environmental > Aquatic > Non-marine Saline and Alkaline > Hypersaline >... | reverse complement strand
TTGACTGCACGGTCAGCCGGAGCCACACCTTTGCCGCTACGGGCGAGTACTCTCTCTACGCCCTTTGCGAAGATACGGCCGGCAATCTGGGCGCCGGACCACCCGTCACAGTTACGGTTACTGAATATGCTCCTCTTATTTGCGATATTGATGTTCCCGGGAGCGGAACAGTAAATCAATGGATTGAAATTAATGTTTCTGGTTCTCAAGGGCTAATAACGGGAGTGCGTTTTGCCAGCGATAATAATCTGAACGGAACATCTGATGGAAACTGGGATCCTCCGTCTCCAAATTACTATAACTGGAGCACTTCTTCTGGTAATTGGAATGGTAATTCAAAAACAATGAAATGGAGCTTCGCCAATCAGGGAGAATATGAAGTTTGGGCAGAAATAACAGATGGAGAGCATATCAGCCAATGCTATGAAAAAACTTTGATTTTACAGTGTTATCCCGGCCAGACAACAATCTGCGCTCCTCAAGGTTGCAGTCACACAATAATTTGCCAGTTAGATGGAACTTGGCCCGCTTGTCCGGAAGATGAATGTACCAGATTTACTGAAGATGATTCCAGTTGTCCTCTTTGTCCAGAAGATAGATGCATCGGCCTTGATTGGTTTGACTACCCATATTATGACACTACTAATAGATCTCATGGAGATTGTGATAATGAGTGTCAATGCGACATTGGCACTGGAACTGGTCAGCCTTGCGAGCCATCTATTGATATAGGATCGGAAAATTGTAGTGATCCGGACAACGAAAATTGCTCTAATAATATAGATGACAATGGAGATGGGTTAATAGATTGCCAAGACCCAGATTGTCCTTCAATCATAACCTGTAATACTTGTGAGCATCCAGAATGCAACGCTTTCGGAAATTACGACTGGACTTGCCAGTCCGATCCAGCTGGAACTGATTGTGGTGATTGTCGAGAATGCGATGGAAGTAGCAATTGTCTTTATCTTTGTTCTGGGAATGAGTCAAGTTGCGAGTGTTTATACGACACTTGTACAGATTGCTCTAACTATTATGACGGGAGTTGCGGCTATCAAGGGCTTTGTCATTGCGGTCCTTTAGAGAAACCAACCTGGGGGTGTCTTAGCGGGCAATGTTCTTGTGTTTGTAATTTTGACTCCAGTTGTCAAGATGAACCACCTGACGATTATCCCGATGATTATCCCGAGGTAATTATTGATCCTCCGTCCCAAGAAGGAGATCCTGGCGACGAAGTATCTTATGAAGTGACAATTATTAACCCGAACGATGAAGAAGAAACTTATAATTTGACCCCTTCTGTCCCTTCTGACTGGAGTTATTCAATAGATGAAACCACTGTGACTATTTCTCCCGGTGGGTCAGAAAACGTTGAGCTCCGGGTTACTCCACCTGCAGATGTTTCATCTGGGGAATATGAAATTTCAGTTACTGCTCAAAATGAGAAATCGGGAACCGGCTATGCTGAATATGTGATCCCTAACCAGCCGCCTGATAAACCTAGTCCGGTAGGGGGAGGAGAAACGTGGAATAACTGTTCATATGAAGTATCAATTCCAACTTTTCACTGGACCTATAACGATCCTGAAAATGATCCTCAAACATATACCGAGATTATAGTTTATGGTGAAACCACTTTAAACGAAACAATCAGTTGTTCTTCTTCTCCTTGCGAAAGCTATACACCTTCTATTAATTGGATAAAAAATAATCTAAATTGGGGCCAAACTTACAGTTGGCAAGTTAGAGTAAGAGACAATCAAAATAATTGGTCAGAATGGTCAGATCCTAATTCCTTTACAATGCCATTGCACGCTTATCCTTCTGTTGACTTCCTTTATTTACCAGAAAAACCTGATACTGAAGATATAGTTAATTTTACTGACGACACTACTTTTTACGGCGGAGCTTCGGGTTCCTCTTGGACTTGGGATTTCGGAGATGATAATATTGGTTTTGGCGAAACAACTCAGCATTCTTATACTGATCCCGGTACTTACAATGTAATCTTAGAAGCTTGCGACACCAACTCTTATTGTTGTCCTGGTTCTAGAAATATTACCATTTCTGTACCTTTACCAGGGTGGGAAGAAATTTCTCCTTTTTGACAATTTCTGAGAATTCTGATAGAATCAAGGCATAGAATATAACCTTGAATCTTTGGGAACATTAAGCATTAATCTAAAACCAATGCGCGATAGCCAATTATTCAACTTGAAATATGAATCAAATTATCCTGTTAATTACGGGCACCCTTGCCCTTGCTTTGGGTTCAATTTTGGGCTATTACGCCCGTCAATCAATTGCCAAAAGAAACTGGAAAACCATAGAAGCCAAGCTGCAAAAGAGAATTACCAAAGCCAAAGAAGATTCTGAACAAATTTTAGCTGAAGCAAAAGGAAAAGCCGCAACTTTATTAGAAACAGTTAAACAAAAAGAAGACCAAAGAAGAGCTGAGCTTCTAAAAACCGAACAATTATTACTCAAAAGAGAAAATGCTTTAGATGGAAAGCTGGCTGATTTTGATTTGAAACAAAAAGATTTTCAAGAAAAAGTAGAAAAACTCAAAGAAGTAAAAGAAAGCTTAGAAAGCTTAAAAGCAGAAGCCATTGAGAATTTAGAAAGGGTCGCCAGATTGCCTCGAGAACAGGCCAAAGCCGAACTGTTGGATAGCTTAGAGAAAGAATACCAAAGAGATATTCTGGAGAAATTAAGAAAATTGGACCGTGAAGGTCAGGAACGCTTAGAAAAAAGAGCCAAAGAAATTCTTACCAGCGCTGTTCAAAAATTTGCTTTACCTCAAGTTCAGGAAATTACCACCACCACTGTTTCTTTACCCAACGAAGAAATTAAAGGAAGAATTATCGGCAAGGAGGGAAGAAACATTAGAACCTTAGAAAATCTAACCGGCGTAGAGTTGGTGGTAGATGAAACGCCGGAAGCAGTAGTAATTTCGGGATTTGATCCCGTCCGAAGACAGGTAGCTAAAGTTGCTTTGGAAAAATTAATTCAAGACGGCAGAATTCAGCCGGCCCGAATTGAAGAAAAAGTAGAGGAAGCCCAAAGAGAAATAGCTTCTCAGATAAAAGAAGCGGGGGAGGCGGCGGTGTATGATGTTGGCTTAGTGGCTTTGGAGCCAAAGTTAGTCCAGCTCTTGGGTAGATTAAGATTCAGGACCAGTTACGGTCAGAACGTTTTACTCCACTCAATTGAGGTGGCACATTTAGCTGGAGCTTTAGCTTCAGAGATCGGAGCTAATGTTTTAATTTGCAAAAAAGCCGGCCTTTTCCATGATATTGGAAAAGCAGTTGATCAACAGGTTGAAGGATCTCATACCGACATCGGCATGAGGATATTGGAAAAGTTCGGTATGGAGTCAGAAGTAATTACAGCTATGAAATCTCATCACGAAGAGTATCCTTATGAAAGCTTGGAAGCAATGATAGTCCAGACAGCAGATCAAATTTCGGGAGCCAGACCCGGGGCCAGAAAGGACACTTTAGAAAACTATTTAAAAAGATTGGGCGACTTAGAAAATATTGCCGTAAGATTTGCCGGAGTAGAAAAGGCCTGGGCTTTACAGGCAGGCAGAGAGATTAGAATCTTTGTTAAACCAGAAGAGATTGATGATCTACAGGCCAGAAAATTGGCTAAAGAAGTAGCCAATAAAATTCAAGAAGAATTAAAATATCCTGGTGAAATCAAAGTCAATGTTATTAGAGAAAGCCGAGTGATAGAATATGCTAAATAAATAGTTATTTAACCTATCTTCAAAACAAAAAGCGCCGGTATCGGCGCTTTTTGTAATGGAGCGGGATACGGGAGTTGAACCCGTCTTTTCACCTTGGAAGGGTGACGTTGAGCCGCTCAACTAATCCCGCAGCAAGCCCCGCCCTGCGGGGCGAAGCTCGAAATGAAACTTTAGTTTCATTGAGTTGGTCGGGGTATCCAGATTTGAACTGGAACTAAATCCTCCCAAAGGACTCGTGCTACCGTTACACTATACCCCGCTAAGCCATATTCTAATAAAATTTCCCCTTTTGGTCAACTTTTTGTTATGGTATAATTAGTCAATGAACTTCGTTCATTTCCACGTTTCGCTAAAGCTCACGTAGAAAATGAAAATTAAAGAAATTTTCTCTCAATTAAATATTATATCTCAATGTAAAAAATACGGACTTTCTCTTTGGCAGTGTCCTCAATTTCTTTTCTTTATTATGGGGATTTTTATTATCGGTTCAACTTTGATTGTCTATGCTATCGGCGTTAGATACGTTGAAGATCCTCAAATAGTGGCTTTAATAGTGATTTTAGCCACCGTTGTTTTGTTTATTATATCGGTGATTATCACTCGGAGCTTTGAAAGGTTAGCTGAAGCCAACCGCATGAAATCAGAATTTGTTAGCGTGGTTTCTCATCAGCTTCGTTCTCCCCTTTCTAATTTAAGATGGGCAATTGAACTGATAATGTCAGGAAGATTGGGGAAAATTGAAGATAAACAGTTAGAATACTTCAAAATTCTTAAAGAAAACAGTAATCGGATGAAAGAATTGGTTTCTGACTTGTTAACTGTTTCTCGCATTGAGACGGCCAGGATTCCTCTTAAAATTGAAAAGTGCTCTTTGGAAGAAACAATTAAGCAATTAATTAAAGAGTTTGAGCCTTTGGCTAAAGCTTCAAACGTAAAGATAATATTTAAGCCTCAAAAGAATTTACCTAAAATTTTAGTTGATATCTCTCAAATTAAATTAGTAATTGAAAACCTTTTAGATAATGCCATCCGCTACATTGAAGAGGCAGGAGAGGTTAAAATAGAATTAGCAAAACAAGATAATAATTTACTTTTCCAAATTAAAGATAATGGCGTGGGGATTCCTAGGGGAGATCAGAAACATATCTTCCAGAAATTTTTTCGTTCAGGAAACATTATGAAAAACCAAACTCAAGGAACGGGCTTGGGGTTATATATTGCCCGAGCTATTATAGAAAATTTAGGAGGGAAAATAGGATTTAAGAGCCAGGAAGGCGTGGGGTCGACCTTCTGGTTCACCCTCCCTATAAAATAACACAAATGCCATACGAATAAAACGCCAATATCGCAAATAATTCACATCATTGGCATAAAATTCGTAGATTGGCATTATATATTATGAAGAAAATATTATTTATAGAGGATGAATCAGCGCTTCAAAAAACCTTTGGAGAGCTTTTAAGACAAGAAGGTTATGAGGTAGTTTCTGCTTTGGACGGTGAGATCGGATTAAAGTTAGTTAAAGAAAAAAATCCCGATTTGGTTTTACTTGATTTAATTTTGCCAAAGGTTAATGGCTTTGATGTCTTAAAAAAAATAAAAGAAGATAAAGAAACCAAAAATATCCCGGTTATTGTCTTGACTAATTTAGAAGAAATTGAAGACGTAAATAAAGTAATTGAGTTGGGAGCCACTACTTATTTGGTCAAAGCCAATTATTCTTTAACAGAATTATTAGAAAAAATAAAAAAAACTTTAGAATAACACAAATGCCATACGAATAAAACGCCAATACCGCAAATAATTCGCGTCATTGGAATAAAATTCGTAGATTGGCATCATCTTGCTATGAGAGTAGAACCACAACAATTAAAAGCTTTTTTGTTAGATGCTAATTTAGTAACCGGCGAACAGTTTGACGCCGCTTTAAAAAAAGCTTATAAAACCGGTCAAAAAGTCGGCGATATTTTAGTTGCCGAAGGTTCCCTTTCAGAAGAAGAGTTGGTAAAATTGGAGGCCTATATTTTAGGAACTCCTTTCGTTAATTTAGAGAAAGAAAGGATAAACCCCGAAGTTTTAAAAATAATTCCCGAGCCCATCGCTAGGAACCATAACATCGTGGCTTTTAAAAAAAGAGGAAATGATTTGGAAGTGGCTATGCTTGACCCCGATGATTTACAGACGATTGATTTTATTAAAAAAACCTCTAATTTGAAAATTTTACCCCGTTTGACCACCTCAAAAAGTATTAAAAATGTTTTAAAACAATATCAAAAAAGCTTAGAAGCTGAATTTGGAGAAATAATAAAAAAAGAAGCCAAGGGGATTAAAACAATCAAAGAAGAGAAGAAAGGAATATCCGGTATTAAAGAAATGGAAGAGCTTAAAAGGGCAGCCGGTGAGCTTCCGGTTATCCGTATTGTTGATACCCTATTAAAGCATGCTGTTTTGCAAAGAGCTTCCGACATTCATATTGAACCTACTGAAAAAGAAGTTATTGTTAGATACCGGATTGATGGAATTTTAAGAGACGCTATGACCTTGCCCCGCCAGGCAGCTTCGGGGATAGTGGCCAGGATAAAAGTTCTTTCTAGCTTGAAGCTGGACGAGCACCGTCTCCCCCAGGATGGCCGTTTCAAAATAGAAACCGAAGATTACAAGTACTCAGTTAGAGTTTCAATTTTACCTGTTTTTGATGGAGAGAAAATTGTCATGCGACTTTTATCAGAAAAAGCTAAAGCTTATAATTTGGAAGGATTGGGTTTGCAGGGAGAGGCCCTAGAAGAGGTTCAAAACGGCTTAAGAAAACCAGTAGGAATGATTTTAGTAACCGGACCTACGGGTTGCGGTAAAACTACCACTTTATATTCAATGATGGAGATTTTGAATACTCCGGGAGTTAATATTTCTACCGTGGAAGATCCGGTTGAATATCGTATGCCCAGAGTAAACCAGACTCAGGTTAATCCTAAGATTGGCTTAACTTTTGCTTCAGGATTGAGGTCTTTAGTCCGTCAAGACCCCGACATTATTATGGTGGGGGAAATTAGAGACAATGAAACAGCCGGTTTAGCTGTTAATGCTGCTTTAACCGGCCATTTGGTTTTATCTACTTTGCATACTACCAATGCGGCCGGCGCTATTCCTCGCTTAATAGACATGGAAGCTGAGCCGTTTTTGATTTCCTCCACTCTTAACTCAGTTTTAGCTCAAAGATTAGTCAGACGGCTTTGTAAGGAAAAAGAACAGTATAAATTAAATGATTTGGAATTAAAAAATTTAAAAAAATATTGTAATCCAGAGAAAATTCTGGAAATTCTTAAAAAAGAAAAATTAGCTAAACCCGACCAAGGTCTTAAAGATTTAACTTTTTATCACCCCCAACCCGGCAAGGGCTGTCCTGATGGCTACAAAGGCCGAATTGGAATTTACGAGGTATTGCCGATTACCGAAACCATTAAAGAATTAATTGTCAAAGGAGCCACTTCAAGTCAAATTCAGGCTCAGGCAGAAAAAGAAGGAATGACAACCATGATTGAAGATGGTTTTATTAAAGCTGCTCAAGGAATTACCACTATTGAAGAAGTGCTCCGGGTAATCATAGAATAGCCGAGCCACTGAAAGTGGCGAAGGCTGGAGATGAGGGCAAACCCGAAGGGGCAAACTTCATCGACCAAAATGCCAATTTACACTTATACAGCCAAAACCTTAGAAGGAAAGGAAAGGAAAGGACTTTTAGAAGCTAAAGATAAACATCAATTAGCAAGAACTCTGCGGCAGCAGGGTTTAATTTTAATTCAAGCTGAGCCAGAAGAGGCAGAGAAAAAGAAAAGAAGATTTACTTTTTCCGTACCCTTTTTAGATAGAGTTTCTTTGCCAGAAAAGATGATGTTTATTAGAAATCTTCAGGTGATGGTGGCGGCTGGCTTATCTTTGCCTCGCTCTTTGGAAACTCTTACTCTGCAGGTTAAAAGCAATAAGTTTAGAAGAGCCTTGTTAGATATAAAAGAGCAGATTTTAAAAGGAAAAAATTTTTCTGACTCTTTAAATAAGTGGCCTGATATTTTTTCTGAACTCTTCCGTAATATGATTAAAGTGGGAGAAGAAACGGGGACTTTAGAAGATGTTTTAAAAATTTTAGCTCAACAGATTGAAAAAGAATACGAATTAAAATCAAAAATTAAAGGAGCAATGATTTACCCTGCCATAATTATTTGCGTTATGATCGGCGTTGGTATTTTAATGCTTATTACAACCGTCCCTCAGCTGTCTACGACTTTTGAAGAATTAAACATTGAGCTTCCCATGACTACTCAAATAGTTATCGGTTTGGCTAATTTTTTAATTACTAAATGGTATTTAGTACTTTTAATTATTATTATTTTAATGCTTCTTTTTCTTCAAGGATTAAGAACTAAAAAAGGGAAGAGAATAATTGACACTTTAATTTTAAAAATGCCCATTGTTTCTCCTATTGTTAAAACAACCAGTTCTGCTTCTACTGCTCGAACTTTAAGTTCTTTAATTTCTGCCGGTGTTTCTCTGGTAAGGTCTTTAGAAATTACTTCAGGCACCTTAGGGAATATTTTTTACAGAGACGCCATGAACGAATCGGTTCAAAAAGTAAAAAAAGGAGAAAAATTATCCGAGGCCTTAAAACCCTATCAAAATATCTATTCTCCGCTTATAATCCAGATGGTTGCCGTAGGAGAGGAAACTGGTGAAACCTCCGCTATTTTAGAGAAGCTAGCTGATTTTTTTGAAGAGGAAGCGGGCCGATCCACTAAAAACTTAGCTTCAGTAATTGAGCCAGTTTTAATGGTTATTATCGGGGGGGTAATCGGGTTTTTTGCCGTTTCTATGATTCAGCCAATGTATTCAATGTTAGGAGCAATATAGAAGAATGAAAAGCTTCACTGTAGTTGAATTACTAATAATAATAGGGATTTTAATTATTTTGGCAGCTATAGCTGTTCCAGCTTTTCGTTCTTTTCAGAAAGAGACAACTTTAAATAACTCTACCGAAGAAGTTGTTGCTATTTTAAGATTAGCCCAAAATAAAACTTTGGCTTCCGAAGGAGCCAGCCAATGGGGAGTTTATTTTGAAAACGCTATCCAGCCCCATCAGTATACTTTATTTAAAGGAGGAAGCTACGCTACTCGGGATACTGCTTTTGATGAAACTCATAAATTGCCGAGCGCTGTTGATATTTACAATATTAATTTAAGCGGGAATGAAGCAGTTTTCAGCCGGGTCACCGGCACAGCTAATGCGTCTGGTAATCTCTCTCTGAGGTTAAAAAACAATCCAACCCTAAATAAAACTGTTTATATTGAAGAAACGGGGAGAGTTAGCTTAACTGTTCCCTCTACGCCTTCTGACGCCGATAGGGTTAAAGATTCTCGTCATCTTCATTTTGATTTAGGTTGGTCTATTCAAAATGCCGATACTTTAAAATTTGATTTTGTCAGTGCTAGCCAAATAGAAACAGTAAATATGGCTGATTATTTTAATACCGATCCACCCACAGAATTTAATTGGAATAACTTTAACAGCCCTTTTTTAGTTAACGGAGATAATCAAATTTTTAAAATTCACACTCATTACTTAGATTCTTCTGATACTACACTTTGTATTCATCGCGATCGGGCTGATGGAGATAACACAGAGGAAGTAAGGATTTACGTTATTGAGGGAATAACAGAAACAGAAATAGTTCATTATTTCACTGATGGTACGGCCCAAAAAGGCTTTAATGTTAACTCAATGGAAACACAATAAAAAAGGGATTTCAGCTATTGAAATTTTAATAGCTGTAGCTATTATTGCTTTAACCTTTACCTCTCTTTTAGGGTTGGCCACTTTTTCTTTAAAGGCCTCTCTTTTAACAAAAGAAAACATTAAGGCCAAAAACATCGCTCAAGAAACTTTAGAAGCGGTAAGAAATTTTCGTGACGGCACTGACTGGGAAGACGCCAATGGTTTAAAAAACATCTTGACCGGTGAGGATAATCCTTATCATCCAGAAAAAAACGGCAGCGTTCCTCCCGAATGGGAGTTGGTGGCCGGCGAGGAAGCCATTAACGGCTTTACCAGAAAAGTGTTTTTTTATAATGTTCAGAGAGATATTAACGATAACATTGTTGAAAGCGGCGGAATCAATGACGATTATACAAAAAAAGTTAAAGTTTTTGTTTCTTGGCAAGAAAGAGGCAGAGACCATCAAATAGAAATAATTACTTATTTAACTGACTGGAGGCAATGAAAATAAAAAACCAACAAAAAAGTTTTACTTTAACTGAAATTTTGGTATATATTGCCGTTTTATCCATTGTTACTATAGCTATTTCTTCTTTTTTTCTTTGGGTTAGCCGATCTAATGTTAAGGCCAGAGCAATACGGGAAGTGGCAACTAACGGAGAAAGGGTTATGCAAATAATGGCTAACGAAATAAAAGAAGCAGAAAGCATTTATACCCCAACCTGTGTTTTTGATACTGACCCTGGCCAGCTTTCTTTAAAAACTAAGAAATATTTACCGACAGGAGAAAGTAGTACTTATATTGATTTTTATCTTTGTGGAGACCAACTTTGTCTTAAAAAAGAAACCTCCCTAGATCCTCTCGCTTTGACTTCAGATAGAGTGAAGGTGGATAACTTAATTTTCAGCCAGGTTATTACTTCTGGAGCGCCCTCAATCCAGGTTAGTTTAAAAATTGACTACAACGCTTCAGCCAATCAACCAGCCTATCAAGCTTCTTTTGATACTACCTCAACTGTTTCTTTGCGTTCTTATTAAAATGATAAAAATTAAAAAACATTCTGGATTTGCTGCCATTTTGGTCACTTTTTTGGTAATGGTGGTTATTTTTGGAATTGCTGTTAGCATTTTTATTTTAACCTCGGGTCTACAAAAAATTGCAAGAAACACTATTGCTTCGGCTCAGTCCTATTATTTAGCCGAAGCCGGGGCTGAAGACGCTTTATTAAGATTAATCAAGGGAATGAATTGGTCAAGCTCCTATGATTTAGTTGTTGATGAAAATAAAGCTACTGTAGGAATTTCAGATGTGATTGGCGGTTCAAGAACGATTACCGCCGTTGGAGATGTTGGAAACCGAATTAGAAAAGTTCAAATTATTTATACTATCAATACTAATAAAGTCGCTTTTCATTATGGTGCTCAAGTAGGAGATGGAGGGATGGTTATGGGACCCAATAGCACGGTTATGGGCAATGTTTTTTCAAACGGAAGCGTAATTTGCCCAGACCCCTTAGGAAAAGCGTTTATTACTAATAATCTTATCGTTGCTCGAAATGGAAAAAAAATTGAAAGGATAGAAGTTGGCGACCCTGATCCTTTAACGCCGATTGATGAAGCCAGAGCTCATACCTGTGCTGGTTGTCTAATTCATGGAGAGCTCTATTATGTCTCTGAAGGAGGGGGAAGCGCTGGTGATTGCGTTGCTGATGAAGGGATTAAAGTTTTACCTACAGAGATTGAGCCACAAGAATTACCCATTTCTGGTGAGCAAATCCAACAATGGAAGAACGAAGCTAGTTGCGATAACAACCCTTCCTGTATTTTTTCTGGAGATTATACTGTCGCGGGAGGAACAACTGAAACCATTGGGCCTTTAAAAATTGAAGGAAGCCTCACGCTGGAAAACAATGCCATTTTAGAAATAAAAAGCACCATTTACGTTACCGGCAATATAACTTTAAATCAAAATTCTATTGTTAGGCTCAACTCTGGTTATGGTTCTTCAAGCGGTTTAATTATTGCTGATGGTAAAATTGACGTTAAAAACAATGCAGTTATTCAGGGTTCAGGACAAGAAGGCAGTTATACTATGCTTTTATCTACAAATTCATCTTTAGATGAAGATAATGCAGCTATCGATGTTAAAAATAGCGCTGAGGGGGCAATTTTCTACACCGCTAATGGAGTAATGCGTTTGCGAAATAATATGGAAATTCGCGAGGCTACAGGCTATAAAATATACCTTGACAACAATGCCAAAATTGAATATGAAACGGGGCTAGAAGAAACTACTTTTACTGCTGGGCCCGGTGGTTCTTGGGAAGTAGCGAGTTGGCGAGAGGCCCCTTAAAATTAATTTCATCCATTAATTTAATAATGGTTTTTAAGCCATCTTTTTATTTCTAATTTTTTAATGATATAATTTAATTGAAAAAATGTTTGAACTTCTAAACCTTCAATCTAAAGCCTTTGGTCTTGATATTTCTGATTTGTCTTTAAAGGTTGTAAAGCTTAAAAAGAAAAGAAAAGCTTTTGATTTGACTTCTTTTGGTGAAGAAAAAATCAGACCGGGGATAATTAAGGAAGGCAGAATAAAAGACGAAAAAGCCTTAGCTAAGCTTATCAGTGAATCTTTGAAAAAAGTAAAAGGCGAAAAAATAAAAACTCCTTATGTGATAACCTCTTTGCCAGAAGAGAAGGCTTTTTTACAAGTAATTCAAATGCCTAAAATGGCAAAAGAGGAATTAAAGTCAGCTATAATTTACGAAGCTGAAAATTATATTCCTTTACCCATTGAAAGCGTTTATCTGGACTATCAAATTATTGCGCCGGTTCATAACCATCTTGATCGCCTTGATGTTTTAATTGCAGCTTTGCCCAAAAAGATAATTGACTCGTATGTTTCAGCTTTAAAATTAGCCGGGTTAAAACCCCTAGCTTTAGAAATTGAATCTTTAGCTATAGCTCGCGCTTTAATTAAAGATCAAACTACAACCAGCCCGGTACTTTTAATTGATTTTGGAGGAACCCGGACCAGTTTTATTGTTTTTTCTGGTAACTCTCTCCGTTTTACTTCTTCTATCCCCGTATCTTCCCAAAGCTTTACCGAAATCATCGCCAAATCCTTGGGAGTAAGCTTGCTTAAGGCTGAGAATTTGAAGATTAAACACGGCTTGGAAGAAAAGATTAAATTAAAGATAAAAGATAAAAAATCAGAAAGGACGATAGAAAGGGGAAAAATTTTTGAAGCTCTTGTTCCTCCTTTGATTGATTTAATTCAACAAATCAAAAAGCATTTAGAATATTATCAAACTCACGCATCTCATGAACATTTACCCCCCAACGGTAAAAAAGTAGAAAAAATTTATCTTTGTGGAGGCGGAGCTAACCTTAAAGGACTTCCCGAGCTTCTTACTTTGGAGCTAAAAATTCCAGTTAAGTTAGGGAATCCTTGGATTAATATTTTGGCCGATCCTTTGACGGGGAAAAACGAATTTCCTTTAGAAAAAGCTCTCAGTTACACTACCGCTTTAGGTTTGGCTTTGAGAGGAATAGAATACCGATAGTCGATGAATCTTCGATTCATCTCCATCTTCGCTTCTACATTTATTTATATTATTATTGTATAGAAGTTTGATGATCAATGAATTAAAAATTCATTTCACCTCTCGTAAATCTAAAGATTTACTTCGATGATAAATTTGCTTCCTCAACAACAGAAAGACGAATTAAAAGAAGAAGAAAGCTTTAAACTAGTTTTGATTCTGGAAATAGTTGTTTTGGCTTTTTTAATTTCCCTGTTTTTAATTTTATTTTCAATAAAAATTTTAATTGAAGGGCAATTAGATGCTCAAAAATTTTTTCTTGAGCAAAAACAAAAACAAACTGAAAATATGCAGCTTCAAAGTTTTACGGAGAGAATTAAAAGTTTAAATTCTACCCTTGCCAAGTTTAATGCTTTTTATCAAGAAGAATTGGATTTAGTTAAAATTTCTGAAATTGTTACCGATACGCTTCCTCCCGGGATTTACCTGACTTCTTTAAATTTTAATCGTTCGACGGATTCAGAAAAAAATGAATATTCAGGAAAGATTTCCTTAACCGGTCATTCTCCCGCTCGTCAGGACTTAATTGATTTAAAGAAAAAATTAGAAGCGGAAGAAAAATTTGGAGAAGTTTATTTTCCGCCAGAAAATTGGGTGGAGCCGGTTGATATTAATTTTAATGTAAGCTTTAAAATTAAATAGACATACGCTCAATGACTATATCTAATAAAATTAAAACCTCTATAATTACCTTCCTTATTTTAAGTATTTGTTTCATTGTTTTTTTAATTTACCCTCTTTTTCAAGAAATTAAAAAAAATTCTAAAGCAATTATTACTCAGAAAACGGCCATAACGGTCTTAGGGGCCGAAATTGAAAACCTTAATAAATTTAAACTTTTTATCAAGGGGAATAAAGAAAAATTAGAGAAAACTGAAGAGATGTTTTTAGATCAAGAGCTTCCAGTAGACTTCATTAATTTTTTAGAAAAAATAGCTGGGGAATCGCAGATTTTTCTTAAAGTTTCTTATTTGACCCCCAAAAACGATGAAGATCTTTGGCCAGCTCTTTTAGTCCAAGTAAATTGCTCTGGTTCATTTTCTAACTTCTTACGATTTTTAGAAAAACTTAAATCCAGCAATTATTTAATTGAAATTCAGACCCTAAATGTTACAAAATTAACTGATGCAGAAGGAAGCAATATTCGGGCCAACCTTTCTTTTAAAGTTTTCACCAAAGAGCCTACGAATTAAATATGCTTAAATTAAAGCAGATTAAATTAAAGAAAATTAAATATTTTTTAAAGAAATTACCCAAAAATTTAGGTAAACGAGCTTTTTTACTCTGTCTAATTCTTCTATTGATTTCTTTAATTACCGGCCTTCTAATCTTTTATAAATATAGTTTTTTAACCGAGAAAGAAACGCCGGAAATTTCTAAAGGCCCGCTTCAGTTTAAAGAAGCAACTTTTCAGAGAATTTTAGAAGTTTGGCAAGAGAAAGATAAAAAATTTGAAGCGGCCGACACTAAAGAATATCCTGATCCCTTCCGAGTTAGTCGATGAGCCTAAAGATTCATCTCCAACTTCACCTCCTTCGGAGGATTGTTGACTAGAGTAATTTTTTAAGATAAAATGCTAAGGTTAAGCCCCTGTAGCTTAACGGATAAAGTACTGGCCTTCTAAGCCGGTGATATAGGTTCGATTCCTATCAGGGGCACCACGGTGGCTATGGTGTAATGGCAGCACTAGAGTTTGTGGAACTCTCAGTGGCAGTTCGAATCTGCTTAGCCACCAATCTTCAATTAATCGCCTTATGGGCGATTTTTTGGTAGAATTGGAATATGCAAAAAGAAATAATAGAGAAATTAAATAATGCAACCCTTTCCGAAAAAGAATTTAAATCACTTCCTTATCTAGATAGAAAAACATACAAAGAGACGGCTCAAAAAAGATTTAGTTCTTTAGATACCCATCTTGATAAAAAACACATTGATTGGAAAGTAAGGATTCGAGCGAACAATGACCTTGCACTTTGCTTGCGAGATTATATCAATAAAAATCTAAAATACCTGAGTGTCCTTAAAGAGATAAAAATAATAGAATTGGGTTCATCTTTAGGAGCAATCACAACCCTTTTTGCTTTGCGGGAATTAGATAAATTTAATTTATTAAATAAAACAAGGATTTGGCTGTTAGATATGTACAAGGAAGGGCTTATTGAGACAAAGAAAATAGATTTTAATTTAGGTTTAATTATAAAAGAAGGAAGATTCGGTAAGGAGTTTGATACTCGACTTTTAAGAAAGAAACTAAAATCCGCCAATTTAATTAAAGCCGATATTTTAAAGTTGCCTAAGTTACCTCAATTTGACATTATTCTGTCTGGTTTTACACATCACCACTTAAATCTTAAGGATAAGATGATTGCCTGTAAGGGGATGGAGAATATCGCAAAAAGAAATAGCTTTATCGGCGTAGGGGATTTATTTTTTAACTATAAGAGATTTATAACTTGGTTAAAGAAACACAAAAGTGAATATAATAAGAAAGGAGAAAGAATTCCCTATGCAGTAGAATCATTTATTCCTGTTACAAAACACACTTCCTTTTTTAGAAAGAGTAATATAGTTTTTAAATCTCTAAAAAACTCTTACTATGTTTTCTATTTAAAGAAAAATTAGGACTGATATTCAAGATAAGAGACGGGTTCTAACATCGTCCATTAGGGGACCCAGATATTTGACAATACTACAGAAATGTGGTATTGTTTTGTTATTAGCACAAAAAACTAAAATTTAAACTGAAAGGAGGAATCTATGTATTTTGCAATCGTCCGTGGTATGTCGTCTAAGTACCTGCATCCGAACCAGCAGAGAGGAATGAGAGATTTTCCTATAGCCGTGATTTCCGCCGAAGATATTGATGATCTCGTTAATATCCTAAAGGGCAAAAAGGTTAGCTCATTTGAAGGTGAATATGAGATTTTCTTGCCACGAGTACTATTTTCTGGGGTGGGAAATCATAATCCTGAAAATGTTGTTTATGAGATTGGCCCCATTCATCTTGAATTGAGAAATGGGACTGATGGATTAACGCTATGGGCGAAGGTCGTCCCTATGCTGGATAAGGTACCCGTTCACACTCCTTAATAGGGCATATTTATCAAGGAGAAGAGTCCAATCAAGTTTATTCTTGATTCGGACTCTTTTTTATTTACTAAAACAGGTTCTAATATCGTCCGCTAGACGACCCAATAAAAAAACAGCCTGAAAAAGCTGTTTTTTAAAATTTATTTTATTTCTTTATTTTTTTTCTTCTAATTTCAATTTTAAGGTTATTTCTTTTTTATCTCGTAAAATTTTTAGAGAAATTTCTTTACCAATACCTAGTTTTTGGAGAAGGTTAGCTAAAGGGTTTTTTTCATTAATTTTTTCTCCGTTACATTCTAAAATTATATCAAATTCTTTTAAGCCAGCCTTATCAGCTGCCGAATTTTTTACTACGGCTGATTCTCCTAAATTTTCCCTGATAATTAAAGCCCCGTAATTAACCGGTAATTTATTTTTTTCAGCCATAGTTTTGTTTAAAAGAACGTATCTTACTCCTAAAAACGGTCTTTTTATTTTCCCGTATTTTTTCACCTCCTCTAAGTCCTTTTTGGCATAATTTATCGGAATAGCAAAACCAATATTTTGAGCTCCCATAACAGTGGCTGTATTAATACCTATTGCTTTTCCTTCAATATCTACCAAGGGTCCGCCTGAATTACCCGGGTTAATAGCGGCATCCGTTTGAATTAAACCTTTTAAATGGGCAGCCTGTGTCGTTAAGCCGGAGAAAGCGGTAATAACCCTGCTCATCCCCGAAACCACTCCGGTACTAACGGTATCGTGAAATTCTCCCAAGGCGTTACCGACGGCTATGACGGTTTGTCCCAACTCAATTTTTTCTGAGTCGCTTAATTCTAAATAGGGAAAATTTTTACCTTTAATTTTTAGAACAGCGACGTCACTGATGGGGTCTCGGGATATTACTTTGGCCGAGTATTTTTTTTCTGGTTCAAAAAGAACGGTATAATCTGCTTCCGGGTCACCGACTACATGAGAACTGGTTAGAATATAACCATCGGGAGAAACGATAAAGCCAGACCCGCCTCCAATTTTTGTTCTCTCCCTTTTTTTATTGAATTTGGGGACGACAAATTTTTCCTTTCCGAAAGGGAATAAATAAAAACCTTCTATTTTGGGAAGATCTTTAGAGATAACAATAGTAATTACCGCCGGACAAACCTTTTTTGCTATTTCAATAACTGGTGATCGTTCCATGTTTTTTATTTTAACATGGTTTAACTTGTCAACAAAGGGGGAAATTGCTAATATTAATAATTGATTATCGCCCCTATAGTTCAACGGATAGAACAAGAGACTCCTAAGCTCTAAATCTAGGTTCAATTCCTAGTAGGGGCACTTGGGGCCCGTAGCTCAATGGTGGTAGCGCCTCAATGGCATTGAGGAGGTTAGGGGTTCAAGTCCCCTCGGGTCCACACTTCTGTAATCTTAGCGTAAACCTTATGAAAATTGCAGTTTTAGAACCCGGTGCTTGGGGTACTGCCCTGGGTATTATTTTAAGCAGAAGAAATGATATAAGTTTTTGGTATAGCGACAGTAAATTAGCCAAGAAGCTTTCTCAGTTTAGAAAAAATGAAAGATTGCCGAATATTAAAATCCCCTTAAGAATTTTTATTTCTTCGGATTTAAAAAAAACAATTAAAAAAACAGATTTAATCATTATTGCCCCTCCTTCTTTTAATTTCCGTCAAACTCTAACTAAACTCAAAAAATTTAAAAACCTCCCTCCTTTATTGGGTATCGCTAAGGGGACAGAGAAGAAAACCAAAAAACTGCCCAGCCAGATTGTTAAAGAGATTATAGGTGAAGTTTCTTATGCTCACTTGTCTGGCCCGGGATTTGCCAGAGAAACCATTGAAGGTAAGCTAACTAGAGAAGTGATAGCTTCGGAAAACCGGGCTTTATTGAAAAGGCTTAAAAAAATTTTTGATACTAAACCCCTTAAAGTTTCTTTAACTACCGATTTAATAGGAGTTCAGTTGGCCGGTGCTTTCAAAAATGCTTTGGCTATTGGCATTAGTTTAGTAGGGGCAAATATTATTAATAATGCTGGTAAAGAAAAAGTTGCTAAAAAATTAATCCAGGCTGGTCTAAGGGAAATGATAGAGTTTGGTCGGGCATCGGGAGGGAAAAGAAAAACTTTTTTAGGACCAGCTGGCTTAGGAGATTTAATTTTAACTTCAACCAATCCTCTTTCTCGAAATTTCCAATTTGGTCAAGCTCTTTTCTCTGATGCTAAAAAATTGAGAAAGGAAATTATTGATAGAAAAATAACGGTTGAAGGATTTGACAGTATTTTCGCTCTTTATAATTTAGGAAAAATTCATAGATTGAATTTGCCAATAATTAACGAGATTTATAAGGTAATCTACAAAAACAAATCTCCAAAAAAAGCAGTTGAAAATTTAATAAAATTAGTCTAAAATTGGAAAGGAGGAGGGTTGGCAGAATGGCAATGCGCTGGTTTCGAAAACCAGTGGGAACATTCCCTTGCAGGTTCGAGTCCTGCACCCTCCGCTATGGTTCGTTTTTTCAAAAAAAATAAAAAAGAACCGGAGAATTTTAAAGAAATTTTAACCCAATTTAAGGATTTGGAGAAAAATTTTGAAAAACTTTCTGAAGAATTAGAAATTTTAAAGCAGGAAAGCTATTTTTCCGTTCAAAAGGTGGGTATGGTCAGATTCAATCCTTTTTCTGAAATCGGGGGAGATCAGAGTTTTTCCGCTGCTTTTTTAGACAAAAATAACAATGGAGTGGTGATTACCAGTTTATATAGTCGGGAAGGAAACAGAGTTTACGGGAAAGCAATTAAAAAAGGAGGTTCTGAGCACTCTTTGTCTGAAGAAGAAAAAGAGGCCATTGAAAAAGCAATCAAAGATTATAATGAAAAGACAAAATTTAACAATTCGGCCACCGGTGGTGGTGGTACTCGGCCATGTTGATTCAGGTAAAACTTCAATTCTGGATTATATCCGAAAAACCCGGGTAACGGCCAAAGAAGCCGGCGGAATTACTCAACACACCGGCGCTTATCAAATTGAACAAGGTAATAAAAAAATTACCTTTATTGATACTCCGGGCCACGAGGCCTTTTCAGCGATGAGATCGCGAGGCGCTAAAGTAGCTGACATCGCGATTTTAGTAATTGATACTACTCAAGGCGTTCAAGCTCAAACCAAAGAGGCAATTTCTCATATCAAAACAGCGGGTCTCCCCATAATCGTAGCTCTAAATAAAATTGATCGGCCGGAAGCCGATTCTCAAAAAGCTAAAAGAGAATTAGCCAAAGAAGAAATTTTAGTAGAGGACCAAGGAGGAAAAATTCCTTCAATAGAAGTTTCAGCTACCACCGGTCAAGGAATTGAAGGTCTTTTAGAGTTGATATGCTTGGTGGCAGAAATGGAAGACCTAAAAACCGATTTGCAAAAACCGGCCCAGGGTGTAGTAATTGAATCTTATTTAGACAACCAAAAAGGACCAACTGCTAACCTGCTTTTGAACGAAGGTATTTTAAAATCGGGAGATATTATCGCTACCCATTCTGTTTTAGGAAAAGCTAAAGGATTAGTGGATTTTCAAGGAAGGCCGATTAAAGAGGCCTATCCGGCTCAACCGGCTCAGGTAATTGGTTTTGAAAAAGCTCCTACGGTGGGTGAAAATTTTAAGGTTTTTTCCAGCAGAGAAGAAGCCGAAAGTTTTCTTAAAAAACCCGAAGAAAAAATCGCAAATCTGCCAACTGACAATCTAGAAGTAGAAGAGGGGCAAAAAGTTTTAAATATTATTCTAAAAACTGATTTTTTAGGTACGGCCGAAGCTATTACCGAGGTTTTAAAAAAACTTCCCCAAGAAAAAGTTATTTTAAGGATTTTAAAATCAGAAGCCGGCCAAATTTCCGAATCTGACATTAAAACAGCCAGGGGGGGGCGAGCAATTATTATAGGGTTTAGAGTCAAATTAAATCCGGTAGCTCAAAAATTAATTGAAAGGGAGAAAATAAAAATAATGAACTTTGAGGTAATTTATGATTTAGTAGAAGGCGTGCGCAAATTTATGGAAAAAAGTTTGGAACCAGAAGAAGTACGAACTGATTTGGGGAAAGTTAAGGTTTTAGCCGTTTTTCTAACTGAAAAGAACCGCCAGATTATTGGAGGAAGAGCGACCGAAGGAGCGGTAAAAAAAGGAGCTTCAATTGAAGTTTTTAGGGGAGAGGAATCGATTGGCAAAGGAAGGATGATTAATCTCCAGAAAAATAAAAAAGACGCAGACGAAGTTTCCAAGGGTGAAGAGTGCGGCATTCTTTACGAAGGCAGCGTTAAAATTGAAGAAGGGGATGTTTTAGTAATTTTTACCGAAGAAAGGAAGAAGCAAGCCAAATGACCAAACGTATTCCTCGGGTTAATCAATTAATAAAAAAAGAAATAAGCCAGATTCTTTTGAGAGAGGTGGAGTTTCCTAAAGATGTTTTAATAACAGTAACCAGGGTGGAAACTTCGGCCGATCTAAACCAGACCAAGGTTTTTATAAGCACTTTACCTGAAAATCAAAGCGAGAAAGTTTTAGAAACGCTTAACAGGCACATCTATGATATCCAGCAAGAATTGAACGGACGGCTGAAGATGAAATTTATCCCTAAAATAGAATTTAGAGAAGAAAAGAAGACCCGAGAGGCCGGCGAGGTGGAAGAGCTTTTGGAAAAAATCAAAAACCGGATGAAGTAAAGGCGTCCGGCGCAAAGGTGGAAAAAATAAGCAAAAGTGCTAAAATAATCCGACAAGGTCGCGTACCCAAGTAGTAAGGGAACGGTCTGCAAAACCGTTATACGTGGGTGCAAATCCCACCGCGACCTCAGGTGCCGAGGTGCTGGAATTAGAAGACAGTATGGACTTAAAATCCATTGGAGTTTTACTCCGTGCGGGTGCAAGTCCCGCCCTCGGCACAATTATGAATATAATGCTACGGAAGCATATTAATCAAAATTTTTTTAAGACTTGGAAAGAAGAAATGAGTTATATTTTAGGTTATATCGTGGCAGATGGTTGCATTACTATTAGTAAGGAGAGAAAAAACAGGCCATTTTCATTAAATATTACTTCTGTTAATAAAGAACATTTATATAAAATCAGAAAAGCTTTGGATTCAAATCATAAAATTAGTAAGAAATCTGGGAGCGGACCGAATACTATTGGATATCAATTACAAATTCGTAATCCTGTATTAACTAATGATTTAATAAACTTAAGAATATTACCTAGAAAAACTTATAATTTAGATCCTATTAAGGTACCAGAAAAATATTTCCCCGATTTTGTCCGGGGATTTTTTGATGGCGACGGGACAGTTTATATTTACAATGTTAATAAGGTTCCCCAAATTAAAGCCTCGTTTATAAGTTCTAGGTTGCCCTTTATTAATAGTTTTAATCAGGAACTTTGCCGAAACCTTGGTATACCTATTAAAATGGTTCATCGAGATTTACCAAAAAGAAAACATCAAAAGTTAATTAGATATTACACTGATTTTTATATTGATGATTGTGAAAAATTAGCTAATTTTATGTATAAAAATGATCCAACCTTATATCTTCATCGTAAGCGTCAAGTTTTTGATAAATGGAAAATAATAAAAAGAAGACACTATATTAAACAAAACTATCCTTCAAAAATTGGTCTGCAGTTAAATCAAAAAATTGCTTAAAATGGTAAGCTTGTGAGGGTTCGATTCCCTCCCTGGGCACCAGCGGGAAAAAGTCAACGATTGGTGGGTCTCCTCGCTTCGCTCGGCGACCAAATTATACGGAATTTTCCAGTCAAAATTTAATTTTTGGTTTTGTAAAATGTGGTTCGAGCCGATATTTTTTAGAAATGTTTTCATTTCTGGATAATTTTCGGAATTCCTCAATTTTTCCGCTTGATTAAGCGATAAAACGAACTCACGAGCCGGTTCGAGCCAAGACAATTCTTTTTGTTCAAAATCTCTAATTTTCTCTTGAAGTTCTAGCTTCCGGGTTAGGATTTTTTGTTTCCGGCTAGTATATTCTTCGGTAGAAATTACTTCTACTAAATAGACATCCAAAAGTTTTTCCAGTTTTGTTTCAATTTCTACCAGCTCTTTTTTGAAATTTTGAACAATAATTTTTGTTTGTTCTTCAGCTCTCAACTCATCTTTTTTGAGTTCGGCTAAAACTTTTTCTGTGTCTTGACTCGACAAAGAAATTTTTTGAAGAAAAGATTTGATTTGCTCGGTTAATTCTTCTTCTCGCAAATAATGTTTTTCTTGGCAGCGTCCTTTCTTTTTCGTACAACGATAATAATTATGCCCCTTTTGTTTTTCAGCAGTGATTGAACAGCCACAGGAAGCACATTTTAACAAGCCGAGAAAAACAAAATTGTGTTTCTTTTGTTTTTGCGGTTTTCCTCTTTGAGCTAAAACATTTTGTACTTTATCAAAAAGTTTCTTTGAAATTAGCGGCTCGTGAATTCCTTCAAAAATTTCCCCTTTGTATTTCATCAGTCCGATGTAGAAAATATTTTGTAGAATTCTGTGAATATTACTCGGCGAAATTTCTTTATTAAGATTTCCTTTCAGATTATTTTCTTTGCACCAATTTACGAGAGATTTTAGATTGTGTTCACCAGTAGCATAAAGTTCAAAAAGTTTTTTGACTTTTGGTGATTTATTTTTATCAATATCGATCATTCTTGTTTTGGGGTTGTTGAGATAACCAACCGGCGCCCAGCCGGGCCAAACACCATTTCTGATTTTCTGTCTTAACCCTCTTTTTACATTCTCTCGCAAATTGTCTACAAAATATTTTGATTGGCCAAAAGCAATGTTAAGCATGAATAATCCTTGTGGCGTTGGCTCAAACCAAAAAGTGGGAAATTTTAGGGATTTAATAATTCCTTTATCAATCAGATGAATTATCTTACCTCCGTCAACAGAATTGCGAGCCAGGCGATCCGGGTGCCAAGCAATTATTCCGTCCGCTTTTCCTTGTTCCAGAAATGACAACATTTCAGCGAACTTCATTCGCCCAGGTTCTTTGGCAGTTTTTGCCTCGCAGAGCGAGGCAACAATTTCAAATTTTTCTTTGGCGGCAAATTCTTTCAGCTCAACAAGTTGAGCTTCAATGGATAAGACCTGTCGGTCTTCTTCCTTGGTAGATTTTCTAGCGTAGATAATGTATTTCATAGTTTTGATAAAAATTTTCTTTTACAGCCAGCGAAGCTGGCACAAAACCAAAAATTAAATTTTGACTGGAAAATTCCGTATAATTTGGTCGCCGAGCGAAGCGAGGAGACCCACCAATCGTTGACTTTTTCCCGCTGGTGCACTATATTAAAGATAGTTCGAACATTTTTCGTCGCCGAAGGCGACGAAGGCAAATCCCCCAATTAGGCGGCTCGCCCCGCCAAGTGGGGCTCGCCGCGTTCTTTATTAAAAACTGCCAAAGAATCTGTAAAAAATATCGTCTCGAACCACATTTTAGTAAAAGAAATTTTTTTATAAAGGTCAGACAATCACTTAACCAAAAAATAAAATTTATGAATAATCAAAAAGGTTTTGCACCAATCACTATTATTTTAATTGTTATTGCCTTTCTTGTTGGGGGATTTTTGGTTTGGCAATATCTTGGGGTACCGGAGGAGGTCGAGATGCCGGAGCAAGAAGTTAAAGACGAAACAGTGGATTGGGAAACTTACACAAATAAAGAACTAGAAATTAGATTTAAATATCCTTCAGGATGGGAATCGCCAATTGTTAAAGAAAGAAGTATGGGAAAATGCAACTATCAAGAAGTCTATTTGCCAGGAAAAGGTGGAATTCATGTGAGACCAGAGACTGAATCGGCATTTCTCTGTTTCCAGCCCGGACCATATTTCGAATGTGGAAATTATTATTTCGAATGTTCTCCTCCCCTCTCTTCTTTTAACTGTCAGCCCTACAAAGATGAAACGGGCAATTATGATAGCATGAAGATATGGAACGATCTTAAGAACCAGGGCTTCGATTGTAGTATTAGCGGCGGTAGAACGTATGCGCCGTTCATATATAATCCAGGATTACTACAAAAGCAATTTCAAATGCTAGAAAAGGCGAGTCAAGCAGTAAAATTAGATGAAAAATTGGAGGAAGAAATTAAATCAGAATTTATCTTATTTCGTCCCAGTTTTATGGTTGGATCTGATAACAGGTTTTATGTAGAACTAATTTATAATTCTCAGATTGGCGTACATGGAATAAAAATAATAGGATATGATGGCTCTGATGTAAGTGCAGGTAATTATTATTATCGAGTTGTGTTTCTCAAGGATAATAAAATTATTTCGGCAAGGTTTTCTTTATTTTCTGACGAATTACTTGAATGGGCAGATAATGAAATGTTTCAGACAAAACAAGGTAAAAGTTTTAATGAGAGAATCATCGAGGCTCTAAAAGATAAAAATGAGGAATCGCAGATATACGAAATAGTTCGAGACTATGATTTACTGGCGAAGTCTATTTATCTTGCTTTTTAGTTTTCACATTTAGATTCTTAAAAGAATTTGTCGCCAAAGAAAAATTTGAAATTGTTAAAAAACGCGGCGAGCCCCACTTGGCGGGGCGAGCCGCCTAATTGGGGGATTTGCCTTCGTCGCCTTCGGCGACGAAAAATGTTCGAACTATCTTTAATATAGTGCACCAATAAAAAACCGCGTTAATAACGCGGTTTTTTATTTCCGGAGAGCCACTTTCACAGATTAGCTTTCTAAAATCTCAATATAGGTTGTTTTGGCTCCAAAACTCTTTGCTTCCCAGTAAGAAGGAAACCAAATATCAATATGATAATTACCCTTTTTCCAGCTCATCCGATCCTCTACCACAAAAACTTTATTGCCGTATAATTCGGGTATTTTAACCTTAGTACCAAATGGTAAGTAATTATTAGCAATAATTCCGTCCCTAACCCAGGTGCCGGCAGCAGTAAGGTAGGGGTTTTCATCTGTTTCCCAAGGGGAACTAGAATAAGCAGTAATAATTACCTCTATTTTTCTTAAAGTTGGCGGTGGAGGGTTTAAAGGATTAGAAACAGCCACCAAGCTGTTTTCTTCAATTAAAGCAAGATTCCTTAGGTTTTCTAAAGATAAAACCTTCAGCGGTTCAGTCTGGATCTCCTGATTTTTTAATTCAAAAGAGGGGGCTAGTCCTGTCAGGATTCCCATAATCACTATTCCAATTAAGAGATTTCGTCCCGCTTTAACGGGAAAAGTTAAGTTATAGTCCATTTTAAAACCCCTTAAAACGGGGTTTTACCATATTAGCACATTTAAGGCGCAATGTCAATAGTTGCTTGAGTTTTTAGCGGGCAATGAGATAAATTTCATTTTCAGCTCAAAAATTAGGAATAATTTTTGAGCGGGAGACGGGACTTGAACCCGCGATCTTCTCGTTGGCAACGAGACGTTCTACCACTGAACTACTCCCGCCTGGTGCCGGAGACCAGACTTGCACTGGTTACCTTTTGTTTTTCAGACAAACGCTCTACTACATGAGCTACTCCGGCTCATAATTTATTATAAACTACAAATTTTAAATCTTAAATCTTGTGGGCACTAGAGGATTTGAACCCCTGACCTTCGCGATGTAAGCGCGACGCGCTAACCAACTGCGCCAAGTGCCCTCTAAAGCTCTTTTGTCATCAAATAGGCGTTGTCGCCGTTGCGATAAAAGTTTTCCAGCGTTTCCAAAGTTTTAAATCCTAATTCCTGGTAAAAAGAGACAGCTCGTTTATTTTTAGTTCGAACATAAAGGAAAACTTCCTTTATCTCCTCTTTTTGAAAACGTTCTATTAAAAATTTAGTTAAAGCTGTTCCAATTCCTTTCCTTTGCCGGTCAGGAAGTACGGCCAAAGAAACAATCTCTATTTTATCTTTTTGAGGTCGGCTAACAATATAACCGACAATCTCTCTTTTATCTTCAGCTACTACAAGCCCTTGAGGGTAATTTTGAAAGATTTCCCTTAAAAATTTTTCTGAATAAGGAGCTCGGTCAAGAAAAGAAATTCTATCTATTTCTCTTACTCTTTCTAAGTCCGAAAACGATAAATTTCTCAATTTTATCATAATACTGTGCGCGGGAGAGGACTTGAACCTCCACGCTCATAAGAGCACTGGCACCTCAAGCCAGCCTGGCTACCAATTACAGCACCCGCGCCTATTCTGTTACTTCTGTTGTTTTTAACCTTGCCTTCTTTCCTTTAGCGCCTCTTAAATAATAAAGTTTAGCTCTTCTAACTTTACCTTTTTTAATTACTTCTATCTTTTCTATAGTAGGAGAATGAACGGGAAAAATCCTCTCTACGCCAATTCCAGAAACTACTTTTCTTACAGTAATGGTTGAGGTAATCCCTTTTCCGTGTTTTTTAGCTAAAACTATACCTTCAAAGACCTGAATTCTTTCTTTGCCCTTTTCGGTAATTTTTTGATAAACCCGAACCGTATCTCCCGGCCTAATTTCGGGTAAATTATTTTTTAATTGGGATTTATTGAAATTTTCTATTAAGGTAGGCATAATTTTAATTCTTCTGGCAGCTCTGATTTAAATTCTTTTATTTCGCCGTTGGGCATTTTAATTTTAACATAGCTAGCGTGGAGAAATTGTCTTTTTAAGCCCCTTGGGCAAGATTGATTCTTGAAATAGTAAAGCTTATCGCCAGCTATAGGATGGCCCAAATAAGCAAAATGAGCTCTAATTTGATGCTTTCTGCCAGTAAGAGGTTCAGCTTCAATCAAATCATAATTCTTGAAACTTCGCAACACTTTATATTTAGTTAAGGCCTCTCTTTTTCCTTCGGTCTTTGGGTCTTGGGGCAAAAAAACTTTTTGTTTCCTTTTATCTTTTGGGGAGCGTCCCAGTAGAGTTTTAATTTCCCTCCTGCTGTTTTTAAGATTACCCACTACCAGGGCTAAATATTTCTTTTCAACTTTTCTTTCCTGAAATTGTTTTTGGAAAAATTCTAAGCTTTTATCGTTTTTAGCTACCAAAAGTACTCCCGAAGTATCTTTATCCAACCGATGAATTCTTCTGGGGATATCGTCAGCATTCACGCCGGCCGGCTTATCTAATACTTGAAGATTCTCATCCTCGTATATAATTTTCATATATTATTTACGCTGAGCTTGCCAAAGTGTGGGCGTGACAGGACTTGAACCTGTGACCTCCTCGATGTCAACGAGACGCGCTAACCAACTGCGCCACACGCCCATAATTTACGCTGAGGTTGCCGAAGTGTGGGCATGGATGGATTTGAACCATCGACTTCCACTTTATAAGAGTGGCGTTCTAACCCCTGAACTACATGCCCGTTAAACTTGTCTAACCTTTACTTTGATCGATGAAGTTTGCCTCATTCGAAGTTTGCCTTCATCTCCCGCCCTTCGCTTCGCTTGGGCTACTGAATTTCTCTTTTTGGGCAAGTTCTCTGTTTTGCTCTCTTTCTCTCTTTTGCCCTTAATTAACCTTTCAAATTCTTCCTTTTCAATAGTTTCTTTATCAGTTAACCTTTTGGCGATTTTCTCCAGCACAGCTCTTTTTTTTGCTAAAATTTTCTTTGCTTTGATTTCCGCCTCTTTTATAAATTTAGCCACTTCTTTATCAATTTGCGTAGCTATTTTTTCAGAATAATTTCTCTGTTCGGAAATTTCTTTTCCCAAAAAGACCATTTCCTCTTTCTCGCCGAAAGAAACCGGCCCCAGAGCGGACATGCCGTATTCTTTAACTAATTTTCTGGCTAATTCCGATGCTTTTTTAAGATCGTTGGCGGCTCCGGTAGTTATTTCCCCGAACTTTAACCTTTCAGCGCAATAGCCACCCAATAAAGTAGCCATATCAGCTAAAAATTCCGATTTAGTTTTAATTCTTCTTTCTTCTTTCGGCAGTTTCAAAGTGTAGCCGGCGGCCGGTCCTCTGGCTACGATTGAAATTTTTCTAATGGTTTCCACTTGAGGCAGGGAAGACGAGACCAAAGCATGTCCGGCTTCGTGGAAAGCGGCAATTTCTTTTTCCTTTTCTGATAAAACGTGGCTTTTTCTTTCCGGGCCCAATAAAACCTTTTCAATTGATTCTAATAATTCTTCCTGGAAAATCTGCCGTTTATTTCTTCTGGCAGCTAAAATGGCAGATTCATTAACTACGTTAGCTAAGTCAGCTCCTGAGAACCCCGGAGTTCTTTCAGCTACTTCTCTCAGGTTTACATTAAGAGCTAAAGGTTTCCCTCGGCAATGAATTTTTAAAATCTCTTCTCTGTCATTAATATCGGGCAAATCCAGGATTACTCTTCTGTCAAAGCGCCCCGGCCGTAAAAGCGCCGGATCTAAAACGTCGGGACGATTAGTGGCCGATATTACTATCCGGGTATCTTCCCTTTCAAAACCATCCATTTCTACTAAAATTTGATTTAAAGTTTGTTCTCTTTCATCGTGCCCTCCGCCAATGCCCGATCCTCTTAATCTGCCCACGGCATCCAACTCGTCAATAAAAATTACCGCTCTTCCTGCTTTTTTAGCGGTAGAAAAGAGATCTCTCACACGGCTCGCTCCAACACCAACAAACATTTCAACAAATTCTGACCCGGAAATTGAAAAGAAGGGAACTCCAGCTTCGGAAGCCACAGCTCTGGCCAATAAAGTTTTTCCCGTTCCGGGCGGTCCGATTAACAATACTCCCCGGGGGATGCGGGCTCCCATTTGGAGATATTTTTTAGGATTTTTTAAGAAATCCACCACTTCCTGAAGTTCTTCTTTGGCTTCTTTTAAGCCAGCCACGTCCTTAAAAGTAATTTTTTCTTTAGTATGGCCTTCGGCGCCAAATAATCTGGCTCTGGCTCTGGTAAAATTAAAGGCCTGAGTAGCTCCGGTTCTGGCCTGGCGGAAAATCATCCAGAAGAAAAATCCAAAAAGCAAAAGGGGAAATAAAAATAATAAAACCGGTCCCAACCAGGTCCAAACCCCTTCAGCTTTTTTAGTTTCAATTTCCACATCCTTCAGTTTTTCTTTATCTACGCCATAGTTAATCAAGGACTGGGACAGAGCAGTTTCAGTTTCTTTCCGGGAGCGGGCTTTAGTATCATCTTGATAAAGCACTTCTAATTCTGAATCGGTGACAGTAATTTTTCTAATTTTTCCCTGATTGATTTCTTCAATCAACTGAGTAATGGCTAATTCTTTTTCTTTTTCAGAAGATTGAAGGAGAGTAAAAACGCCCGAAATTATCAGAAAAATCAGCAAAATAAAAACGATATTTTTAATTAAGTTTTTCATATCAATATTATACATTTTAACTAAAAACCTTTCAAAAATCAACTTCAGGATCAATGAACTTTATTCATCTCCACGCTTCGCTAATGCTTGCGTAAATAAAGAGAGCCCTTGGAGAAAGAAAGTTTGATTTTCTTCCTTCCTCCAAGGGTTAGTTAGGTGCGGGCAATGTGAGATAATCAGCGGATTTTTTGGGGACGATTATTCCGACGGTTGCCTCCCCGGTCATAGCGGTAGAAATAATTCTCTTCCATCAGAGCCCAGGTCCTAAGTGTTTTTTGAACCGGGCCTCGGCCATCCTTCAATTCAGCCAGGCTCATCAACGTACCGTTCTGGGGGACGTCGGGAATCTTTCCGGGATTGTAGGTTTTTACCTTCAATTTTGCGAGTACTCCGCCTTCAGTAATAGGCAAGAGGACTACGCCGAAAGGTTTTTCAGGGTCGCCGGGCCGATACCGGAAACGTATCATTGTCATGGAGAGGTATTTGGAAGGAGCTTTTTCTTCCAGAAGTTTTTTAGCTAATCCTAAGTTGTACGGACTGGGTTCATAGCTTAATCCATCAACTACAGATTTATGCTCAGCCAGCGCCAATTGGATTTTCTTAGGCAGATCTTCCCAACTCATCCAATTAGTAGGAATAGTCCCGATTTTCTGAGCCACATCTGATGTGGCTGCAAGGACACGGATTTCTCCGCCTTCTCGGAATTCAAGAATAATTGCCGGTCCAGGGATATATCCCAGGGACCGAAAGGCCTTCTTCTCCCGTATACTTTTAGCATACAAGCCAAAGAAGTCCGAGTACTCTTGGGCTCCAGCCCGGGTGTCGCCCGGTTTAGGAAACTCTTCAGTGACTTCCTTAACCACCTTAGTGGCGAGCTCATTAAGGGAGTTCAATTTTTGATTATCCTTTTTCTGAGATTGCCGCCTCGGCTGCTTTTGCCGCTTGTTACTCATTGTAACCTCCTTGCTCCTGGGCCAGTAGTTTAAGGGGTCTTCCCCACCACAGGAAACATCATGGGCGATAAAGAGCTAGCTAAATTAATTATATATATAAATTTTATTTTTGTCAATAGCTTGACAGAATTGACATTTGATATTATAATTTAAAATCTAGTTGTTTCCAAATTGAATAATCCACTGATATTTAAATCAGAATAATTCCGAGGAGGTTGATAATGGAAAAGAATAGATTACAGATTGTTGAAAAGGTTAAGCTTTGGTTTGGACCAGGCGGAAAGGAAGGTTATAGATGGGCCTCAAATCATAAAGGTTTACTGGTTGGACTTTGTCGACAGCCGCTCTGCGAGATTTGCAATTTGGCCGAACGAGAAAAACTGAGAGGTTTCCGGGGTGGCGAACTGGAGGTACGACTGGTTCCCTACCGTCGGCCTACTTTCTGGAAAGAAGAGATCTTTTATCTTGCTCATTTAATCAGGGTTTCAGAGAGAGAGGCCGTAAAAACCATTGGCGCTGATGAGGGTATTGAATTTGATATTTCTCGGCTTAATACTCTTCTTCTGTCCACGGTTAAAGGGTCAATCTTGATTGACCCCGGTGAAATGGGCTTCGACAGTGATGAGGCAGGGTTCCAAAAATTGATTAGCGGTCGGAAAATAATAGCTGCTATCATAACGCATGGTCATCTTGATCATTGGAATCACCTTAATGCCTTGCCTAGCGGTACAGTATTTATGAGCAAGTTGACTTTTCAATTGGCTTCCCGCCATGCATCTTGGCAGAACGACTCTCGTTTGGTGATAGCTCTAAGGAGAGCTCAAAAAATCTCTCCTGGCGAACCGCTTCTGTTAAACGAAAATCTTCCAATAAAAATTGATACCTTTTCTCTTCCTCACTCAATCCCCGAGACGATGGGGTTGATTATTAAGGGTCGGAAGAAAAGGATTGTTCATTTGGGCGATTTTAAGCTTAGCGGTATGGAGGTTGAGGCCAGAGATGAAACTATCAGTCGATTCTCCCAAATTGCTGAAGAGCCCGTCGATTTTCTTTCTCTTAACATTGTTAACGCCCACTTGGAAGGATTCACCCCTATTGAAGCAAAAGCCGTAGAGGCCATCACTGATATTATGGCTGAAGCTAAAGGTCGAGTGATTATTACTTCCTTTTCTACTAACCTTGAGAGGATTCGTAGATTAACTGAGGTAGCTAAAATGTTGGGGAGAGAGGTACACTTTTTTGGCGCTGGTATGAAAAACGCTAAAGAGTTTCTTGAGTTCAAACAAGAGAAAGGGGCTGATCCTGGAAAGTCAGTAGTCTTTATTACTGGCTGCCAAGCCGAAGAAGATTCGGTCCTTTGGCGGATCGCTTACGGAGAAGATCTAAAACTAACTTTTTCCTTTTATCCGACCGATACTTTGATTTTCTCAAGTCGGTGCGTCCCAGGCAATGAGTCAGATCTGCGGGAGCAGATTATCACTCTTCGGCCAAAAGTTGAAAAATTAGTGGTTAATGAAGGAGAAATTGAACAGATAGGACTCCAAGATATAGAAGTGGAAGAAGCGCCCGTTCATGTTTCGGGTCATGGCAACAAAGAAGATCTTCGTCTGGTCTTAGAAATATTCCGGCCCAAAAAAGTTCTTCCTTGGCCTCAGATTAGTCCTCAAATTGAAGCCTTTCGAGAGATTACTGAACCGTTAGGAATTGAGGTTCTACCAGAAACAGAACGAGTTATTGAGACATAGGCGTCCAAAATGGACGCCTTAATTATTTACCTGAGCGGAGCGAAGGGCGGAGATGAGTTGAATAACTCATCGACGTTTAATAAATCCGCCACAAATATCGCCAAGAAGGCGAAGAAACTACTTCGGAAAACTTATTTAAAATTTCTTCCAAAGAAGGTTGATTTAAGTTAGCTTTAGTATCAATGGGCAAATTGGAAAAATTCTTTGGTAGGTTCCCCGAGATTAAATTAAACAAGTGCGACAAGAGGGTAGTAGCATAGCAGCCCTTGGGCAGGGCAAAGTTTAAGATTGCCCCGTGAGGGATTATTCTTTGATTAATAATTTTAACTTTCTCAATGGTTTTTTGCTCCCTTTTTTTTAAAATAATAAAAGGAAAAGGTTTTAAATTTTTTAAAGCAAAAGTAATAGAAAAAATACCGAGTTGATTTAATAATTCTTTATAAGAATTCCAAGTTTTTTTATCTGGGGTTAAAACTAAAGGAAGATTTTCCGGTGGTTTTTCATCTTTTTCAGTATAAGAAGAGAGAGCTTTATTAAATAAAAAAGCAGCCAGAGAGGTTAGCCAAAGCTGGACTATTCTGGGAATTTGGTTTAAAGCCCCGATAAAATCATCGGGATTTTTAATTAAATAACTAATTAGAGTTCTTTCGTTTTGAAAGGTTAGGGGAAAGAACTCTAAAATTTCTTCAATTTTGTCCCATTTTCCCCAGAATTTTTCTACCTCTTTCCTTAAACTTTGGAAATAAACTACCTCTCTTTCTCCTGGACGGCAAATAGCCGTAAAGATCGCTTTTTCGTATTCGCCCCTCAAAACCTGAAGACCACAGTAAGGATTGGTTAGACGAGGTACTCCAAATCTTTGTAAATAAAAAAAATTATAGAAACCATTTTTTTCAACTTCTTTTAATCTTTTTTGAAACTCACTTTCTTTAAAATCGGAGCTTGTTCTAATTAAAATTGTAAATTGGTTCCCGATTAGATTGCCCAAATATGTTTCTCTTTCTCCAGAAAAAATATTTTTCAGGAAAAAATTAGAAGAAAAAATCTGATGGAGCTTTTCCACGTCTCCTTTTTTGATAGAAATTCGTTGAGAGGTTATGGCGTGCTTATCTTTTATCCCAGCATACTTGATGCTTTTTGGCCCCAAGTCCAATCTTTTGGTCAATTCTTCTACTGCTTCAATAGTGGAGACACCGCATTTAACTAAAGTAGCATAAATTATGGGATCTTCTCTGTTAAAGTCCCTTTTAGTGCTTAAAAACTTTTCCGGAAAAACCGTTTCTACTTCTCCTTTTCGGGTAATTTCTTCTACAATAAAATCCTGAGGCCAAAGCTTTAAATACCCTAAAGGCAGCCCTTTCTTTTTTGGAATGTTAATTCCGTATTTTTCTAAAGTTTTCTGGTTGTCAATAAAAGTTTGGCTTTCAAAAAAATGAGGCCATCTTTTAATCGCCTCTTTAAAGTTTTCGTTTTCAATTTTTTTTGTCTCTAAAACGTCCATTTTTACTTTTTAATTAATTCCAGACTCATTCTGTGGTCTTCGGGGTCAAGAGAAAGAATGCGAAAATCATATTCTTTGCCGATTTGCAAAATTTTTTCCATTTTGGCTTTAGTGCCAAATTCCGAAATATGGCAAAGGCCTTGAATTTTTAGGTCATCTTTTTCTTCCGATAGAATCTGGACAAAAACACCAAAAGGATTAAATTTAGTTACCCTTCCTCTTACCTGGTCGCCTTTTTTGTATTTTTTCTCCAGCGATTCCCAAGGATCTTTTTTTAAGGCCTTCAAAGAAAGAGATACTTTGTCTCCAGTAATATCAATAATCTTAGCTTTGACTTTTTCTCCTGTTTTAACAATTTCAGTAGGGTCTTCTACCAATTGCCAATCTAATTCGGATATGTGAATTAATCCTTCCAGTGTTTCTGGACCCTCGCCTGCGCGAGCAGGGAATTTTATAAAAGCACCGAAATCAGTAACTCCGGTAATTTCGCCTTCCACCACATCTCCCACTTTGTAATTTTCTAAGATTTTTTTCACTTTTTCAGTTTCTTTGGCTTTTTCAGACAAAATAAGCTTTTCCTCTTTAGGAGACAGATCAAAAATTTTTACTTCTAATTCTTTACCGATAAATTTCTGGAGTTCTTTTAAAATTTTGGACTGATCTCCTTTTTCCACTCTGGGGTAATGGGAGCTGTCCAGTTGGGACACCGGCAAAAACGCGGGGGCTCCCAAAACTTCAGCTGTCAGCCCGCCCTTATTGGCTCCCAAAATTTTAACCTTCATAGCTTCGCCGTTTTCTTTTAGTTGGGCCAGCTTGGTCCAGGTTATTTCTTTTGAAGCTCCGCTTACCGATAACTCAACATAGCCCTCTTCATTTTCCAAATCAACAACTTTAGCAAAAATGACATCACCTGATTTTATATTTTTTAGCTGGTTTTTAGCTTCGGCGAATTCTTTACCGTAAATTACGCCTGTACCTAAAGTTCCTAAATCTAAAAAAATAGAGGATTTTCCCTTACCGACAACTTTTCCTTCTACAATTTCGCCCACTTTCAGTGGTTTGAATAAATCATTGTTATTGATTAACTCTTTCATATATCAGGTTATAACATAAAATTTCCACAGATGCAACAATTGAAACCAGATTTTTTTTATGATAAAATTAAACAGGGTAAAACCCCGCCCTCTAAGTATAAGAAAATTAATATATACGGCATAGAGGGCGGGGTATTCATTACATTCGTATGAATATTATTTGGCACGGTCAATCTTGTTTCCAAATAGAAGCTCGCCATAATAAAGGTGAGTTAACTTCAATTGTGATTGATCCTTTTTCAGAAGAGATCGGTCTGCGGCTGCCCAAAGTTCAAGCCGACGTTGTTTTGGTCACCCATTCGCACGCCGATCATAACAATACCAAAGGAGTGGGAGGCAATCCTTTTTTAATCCAAGAACCCGGCGAATATGAGATAAAAAAAGTTTTTGTTCAGGGGGTTTCTGCCTGGCACGACCAAAAACAGGGGCAGGAAAGGGGTCCCAATACTATTTATATTATAGAAGCTGAAGATTTGCGCCTTTGCCATTTGGGAGATTTGGGCCAGAAAGAATTGACTGATGAGCAAATGGATAAAATAGGCGATGTTGATATTCTAATGATTCCTATCGGCGGAGTTTCTACTATTTCAGCTAAAGAAGCCATAAAAATAATGTCTCAAATTGAACCCCGGATAATTATCCCCATGCATTATCAGATACCGAAATTAAAAACCAAAATTAAACTTGAGGGATTGGACAAGTTTTTGAAAGTTATGGGGATAAAAAAGATTGAGCCTTTAAATAAGCTTTCTATAAAAAGTAAGGATATTTCGCCGGAAGAAGCAAAAATAATTGTTTTGAAATGTTGAAATAAATTAAATGGCGATTGAAGATTTATCCAAATCCACTCGGAAAATAATTTTTTGGATAGTCATAATATTAATTAGCTTAGGATTGCTAATTAATTTTGCATTAGCAACTAAAGAAAGATTAGAACGGGCCAGAGCTGATGAGGTAAAGGAAGGATTGGGAATACCAACTTTACAGGAGCAGTGGGAAAAAATGCCTCAAATTGAAATACCCGAAATTGACGAAGAGAGCATGAAAGAACTTGAGGAATTTTTAAGACAGGCAGAAAAAGAACAAGGAGAAATACCAACCGAATAAAACGCTCAACAAAAAATTTATTTTGATGCCTAAGAAAAATCAAAAAATAAATAAAAATACCGAAATAGGTTTTATTAAGCCCCGAGCTATCACTGAAGAAATGAAAGAGTCCTATATTGACTACGCTATGTCAGTGATTGTTTCCCGAGCATTACCCGATGTTAGAGATGGACTGAAGCCGGTCCACCGCCGAATTTTATATTCCATGCTGGAAGAAGGGCTGCGCCACAACGCCAGATTTAGGAAATCAGCCACCGTTGTCGGAGCTTGTCTCGGACGCTATCATCCTCACGGAGATATGGCAGTTTACGACTCTTTGGTCAGAATGGCTCAAGAGTTCTCTCTTCGCTATCCCTTGATTGAGGGACAGGGTAATTTTGGCAGCATTGACGGGGATCCTGCGGCGGCGATGAGATATACCGAATGCCGGCTGTCTAAGGTAGGAGAAGAGATGTTAAAAGACATTGAGAAAAATACCGTTGATTTCATTAATAATTTTGACGGAACCAGAAAAGAACCCACCGTTTTACCCTCTCCTCTCCCCCAGCTTTTATTGAACGGCTCCCTGGGGATTGCCGTCGGCATGGCTACCAATATTCCTACCCATAATCTTTCCGAAGTTTGCGATGCCGCCGTTCATTTAATAGATAATCCCAAAGCCACCACCGAAGACCTTTTTCAGTTTATTCAAGGGCCTGATTTTCCTACCGGCGGCCTGATTTTTAACCGAAAAGAAATAATTTTGGCTTATTCTCAAGGGAAAGGACCGATTTTAACTCGGGGGAAAGCCGAAATTGTTGAGAGGGAAAAAACCGGCAGATTGCAGATTGTCGTTACCGAAATTCCTTTCCAGGTTCAGAAGTCATCCTTAGTAGAACAGTTTGCTCATTTGGTCCAAGAAAAAAAGATAGAGGGGATTAAAGACATCAGGGACGAGTCAGATAAAGAAGGACTGCGCATCGTTATTGAACTTCAAAAGGATGCTTATCCCCAGAAGATTTTAAACCGACTCTATAAATTTACCGATTTTCAAAAAAGCTTTCATTTAAATATGCTGGCTTTAGTGGACGGAATTCAGCCCCGGGTTTTAAATCTGGTGGAGCTGCTGGATTATTTTATCTCGCACCGTAAAGAAGTAGTTACTCGTCGGACCAAATACGAATTAGAAAAAGCCAAAGAAAGAGCCCATATTTTAGAAGGTCTTCATAAATGCTTGGCTAATATTGATGCCGTTATTAAAACTATTAAGAATTCAGCCAATCGCGAAGAAGCCCAGAAAAATTTAATAAAACGCTTTCGTCTTACTCAAATTCAAGCTAACGCTATTTTAGAAACTAAACTTTCAGCTTTAGCCAAACTGGAAAGGAAAAAAATTGAAGATGAACTAAAGGAGATGCGTTCTCGCATCAAAGAATTGTCTGCTATTTTAAAAAGTCCCCAGAAGATAAAGGGGGTAATTAAAAAAGAACTAAAAGAACTGAAAGAGGCCTTTGGCGATGAAAGGAAAACCAAAGTTATTACCCAAAAAGTAGGAGAAATAGCCGAGGAGGACTTAATCCCTTCCGAAGACACTATTATTACCTTGACTCAGGGCGGCTATATTAAAAGAATTAACCCTGCCACCTACCGGCTGCAGAAAAGAGGCGGAAAGGGAATAGCCGGCATGAAAACCGTAGGGGACGACGTAGTAGAGCATTTTATTGACGCCAACACTCATGATAATCTTTTATTCTTTACTGATTCAGGGAAGGTTTTCCGTATGCCGGTTTATGAAATTCCTGAAGGTGCCAGAGTAGCTAAGGGTCGAGGGTTGCTTAATTTTTTGGAAATTTCCCCTGAAGAAAAAATTCTCTGCATTCTTCCTTTGGGTAAAGAAGATGAGGCCTTGGGAACAAAATACCTCGCCATGGTGACTAAAAATGGTATAATTAAAAAAACTTCCTTAGAGGAGTTTGAAAATGTCCGTCGTTCAGGCCTAATCGCCATTTCTTTGAAAAAGGGAGACGCTTTAAGGAGAGTCAGAAAAACTACCGGAGAAAACGAATTAATGTTAGCAACCAAAAAGGGCCAAAGCATCCGGTTCAAAGAAAAAGAAATAAGGTCCATGGGCAGAACGGCCAGCGGCATCAGAGGAATCAGGTTGAAGAAAGGCGATGAAGTGATTGGTATGGACCCGATTAGAATCCGAAACCTAAAAAGCGGTGGAGGGACGGCGCTTAAAATTCAAAATTACTTATTAGTCGTGACAGAAAACGGCTACGGTAAACGCACCGATTTAAAAGAGTACCGCCCCCAGGGAAAAGGAGGGTCGGGGATAAAAACAGCTCACATTACAGCTAAAACAGGTAATTTAGTTGCTTCGCGAGTTTTGGCTGATGAAGAGGATTTAATTGTTATTTCCCAACGAGGGCAGGTCATCAGGACTAAAATTTCTTCCATTCCCAAGCTCAATCGGATCACTCAAGGGGTGAGGATAATGAACCTGGGCGAGGGAGATAAAGTAGCTTCCACCACCTGTCTCTAATAAAAAGTTTTTTAAATATGAAGATAAATCGAAGATTTATCGAACATTGAAATGAATCAAAGATTCATTGATCCATCAGAAATATTAAAACAACTGAAATTAAAAGAGAGCATGGTGGCTGCCGACTTTGGTTCGGGCAGCGGCGGCTGGGTAATGCCTTTGGCTAAAATATTAGAGGAAGGCAAGGTTTATGCCATAGATATTTTAGAAGAACCCCTTTCTGCCCTGAAAAGCCGAGCCAGATTAGAGAACCTTTTTAATATTGATATTATTCAGTCCGACGTAGAAGCAGCGCGCGGCTCAAAACTTTCCGATTCTTCCTGCGATTTGGTTTTAATGACCAATCTTTTATTTGAATGCGACAATAAAAAAACAGTTTTAGAAGAAGGCAAAAGAATTTTGAAGTCCGGCGGAAAGATTTTAGTAGTGGATTGGGAAAAAGACAACCCTCTGACCCCCGAAGTGGAAAAAGTATCCGTAGAAGGCATTAAAAAAATCGCCCGAGAGCTTAATTTTAAAATAGAAAAGGAATTTAAAGCAGGCCTTTACCACTGGGGATTAATCTTAGCCAAGCCCCGTACGTAATTCCAATAATATAAGGGCTTTTGAAAATATTTATCAACAGGGAAACGGACTTTACAAACATTATGTGCGGGGTAAAATAAAATAATATGAAAAAAATCCTTATCATCTTTATTTTATTCAGTTTAGGAGTTTCCTTTCCTCTTTTAACTAACGGAGTTGATTTTGATAACCCTATTGAGCACGAAAGTTTCGGTGATTTGATTGACGCCATTGTTGATTTTATTTTTAATATTGCGGTAATTGTCGTGCCTTTAATGGTGATAATCGGCGCTTTTCATCTTTTAACTGCGGCTGGCGACCCAAAGAAAATTGCTACCGGTAAAACCATTATTATTTATACCTTAATTGGTTTAGCCGTTATTTTATTGGCTAAGGGTTTGATTGCTGTACTTGAGGATGTTCTAGGAATAAAAGTAGGAGGATAAGTTTTGAATGTGAATATGGAAAAAAATTTTTTGATTTTAGTTCTTTTTACTCTTTTGATAACGATAACAGTGCCGCTAACCGTTCAAGCTGGCGTAGTAGGATGTTGTAAATTGGTAGATGACCTGTACTGGTCAAACGGTAAAATATATTCAGGAACGGTTTATAATAACGGCACCCCTGTAAACTGCACTGATGGTTCTCCCTGCGATTGTTCTGATGAAGATGATTTTCCTGCCGGTTGTCGTTTAACTAAAGACAAAACGGTTGGTCCAACCGAAGAAGATATAACCTGCGAAGACGGAAACCCCCCTTATTATAAAGCCAGCGCCCGAGGAACGATTTGTTTGCTGAACGGGGTGAAGATGATTACCAATTGGTTTTCCATTATTATTATGGTTTTAGCGATTACTTTTCTTGCTTGGGGTTTATTAAATATTATTATCTCGGGTGGCGCGACAGAAAAAATAACCGCTGGCAAAAACTATATAATTTACGCCTTAATTGCTTTTTTTATCGCCGCTTTAGCCAAAATTGTCCCTTCAATTATGACTACCCTAATGGGTTTATAAAAAATAAAGGTCGGAAAAAATAAATTAGATAAATCAAAATGAAAAAATTCTTAACAGCCCTAATTCTGATTAGCTTTTTAGGATTGGTGGTGGCTCCAGCTATAACCTTAGCTGCTGCTCCTCCATCCGAAATAACCAGCTGTAAATTGCGTCATGATCTGACTGGTGTTGATTGGAGTAATAAAGGTTTTGTATGTCCGTCAGTAGGCACTTCTTGCGCATTTGACGATGATACCTATACCTGCGGAAGTTGCTGTATTTTGGATACTATTTACACTATAACCGATTGGGTATTCATTATTGTTATCAGTATCGCCGCTATTATGGTCATTATAGGTGCTTTTAACATCATCACGGCTGGCGGGAACACTGAGAAAGTCACTACGGGCAGAAACTATATCATCTTTGCCATTGCTGGTTTGATTGTTGCCCTTTTGGCTAAAGCTATTCCGGCTATTGCCAGAAACATGCTGGGAATGTAGTTATAGTAAGAGTTGAATTCAATTCTTAAAAATAAAATCAATCCCGTTTTTTGGGCGAAGCGATGAAGTTTACCTTCGTTTGGTTTCGCCTTATTCGGGATTGATTTTTGTTTTTTAAAAGATAAAATAGAAGAGAAAGCCCTCGTGGCGGAACTGGAATACGCGTAGCGCTTAGGACGCTATCCCGAAAGGGTTGTGAGTTCGAGTCTCACCGAGGGCACTTTTATATCTTTACTTTTATTTTTCTTTTCTTTTCTCTTAAAATTTTAGGAATCCTAATAGTTAAAATCCCGTCTTTCATTATGGCTTCAGTTCTGTCAGGGTCCACTTCCACCGGTAGAATGATTTCCCTGGAAAAGGGACCCCAATAACATTCCTGGGTAAAATAATCACCCGTTTCTTTTTCTGGGTTTTCCCTGCCCCCTTTAATAATAATAATGTCTCTTTCTAAAGTAATATCTAAATCTTCGGGTTTAACCCCGGCAATAGCTGACTGGATAACCAAATCATCATCTGTCTGATAAACGTCAACTGCCAGCTCTCCCTCTGCTTCAAGCCACTTTTCTTGAGGCGGAACAGAAGGTTTGGGCGTTTCTTCAATTTCTTCTTCTTTCTTTTCTTCCCGGGCTAGTTCTTCTTCAACAACCGGTTGGTCAGCAATAGTTTCCTTTCTATTTTTGGTTTTGCGACGAGAAGCAACTTTAATCTTTTTTTTCTTCGGCTTGGGTTCCTCAGTTTTTTCTTCTTCTACCTCTTCTTTCACTTCTTCTATTTCTCCTTCGCCTTCAATTCCCATGCCCTTTTTTAATTTTTCAAAAAAAGATCCTGATGGCATAAGTTATTGGGTTTTACCCAGTATGACAACTTTGGCTCGCCTTCGGCAAAATTATTCCGAAAAAGTCGGGATAGTCAAAGTTGCTCTACTGGGTTTTACAAATGCTTTTTATTTTTTTTAATTTTTTGAAGCCAAAAGAAACGAAAATAGCCAGAACAACGATAATAGCGGCCGGAATCAGCACTTTTAAAATTCCCTCTGATTCCATTATAGAAAAATTATAAAGACCGTGCAAGAAAATACTTATCCCCAGTCCCAAAGTAAGCAGCCCTATTCTATTCTTTGATTCGCAAAAAGACAAAGCCATAAAATAGCCGATTGTTCCCGAGCATAAAGCGTGCAAAAAAGTTGCCCCGACAAACCTCAAAGCGCTGATGGAAAAAACCTGGCTGATCAAAAAAGTAGGGCCCAGGGGAAATAAAATTAAAATATTTTCCAAAGCGGCAAAACCCAAAGCAGCAATAATCATATAAAGCATTAAATCCAAGGGTTCGTCCAGTTCCGGACTTTTAACCACTTTCCCTTTTACTACTAAATACTTCAAAAGTTCCTCCACCAGAGCCACTCCGATAAAGACATTTAAAATAGTGATTAAAAATGGAGATAAAGGCAATTTCTCAAATTCCCGAAATATGCCGACTTCTAAAAAAAATGCCGGGAAGGCAGCCAACACTCCGTAAAGAAAAATTTTTATAATCATCCGGTTTGATTCAGGATGCTGGTCTTTTCTCAAATAAAACAAAAGCCAGATGATGCTGGGAGCTAAGCCGAAAAAAATGTAAAAAGGATACGTCATCTGGGCCAATCTTCAACCATTAAACATTTCTTTTTATTTTTAATTGGGAGTTGTTGGTAGATTTCTTCTGTAATAAAGGGGATAAAAGGATGCAGAAGCTTCAGAGAAGCCAGCATTACATATAACAGCACTTTTTGAGTATTTTCTTTTTCGTTTTTTGAGATTTGCTCTTTCGCTTTTTCTACATAAACGTCGCAGAAATCATGCCAGAAGAAATCGTACAAGGCATGCCCCGCCCTGCCAAACTGAAAAATCTCTAAATCTTTGTTAATGGATCTAATAACTTTATCTAATTTCCTCAATATTTTTTTATCAGCCAGGGTAGTTTTGGAGTTTAGAATACGCAATTTATCTGGCGCTTGGAGTTTAGCTTTGGGCATTTGAAGTAAAACAAATCTTGAGGCATTCCAAACTTTATTACAAAATTTTCTCCCCATAATAATATTATCTTCTACGAACTTAATGTCTTGTCCTTCCATAATTTGCCAGGCAATACCAAAACGAGTAGCGTCAGCTCCGTATTTATCGCAAAGAATTAAAGGGTCAATACCCGTACCTAAAGATTTTGACATTCTTTTTCCTTCTCTGGTTAAAACCGTGGCATGAATGTAGACGTCTTTAAATGGAACTTTTTTCATAAACTCTATTCCAGAAAATATCATTCTCGCCACCCAAAGATTGATAATCCCCCTGTCGGTGCCCAAAAAATCCGTAGGATAAAAAGATTTTAAATCTTTTGTTTTCTTAGGCCAGCCCAAGGCGGCAAAGGGCCAAAGAGCCGAGGAAAACCAAGTGTCTAACATATCATCAGCTCCTTTTATGGGGAGCTTGTGCCCCCACCAAATCTGCCGGGAGATACACCAATCCTGGATATTATTTAGCCAGCTAAAATAAACTTTTTCCCAACGCTGAGGATGAAATTTTACCCTTCCTGATTTTACTGCCCTTATCGCTGTTTTGGCTAACTGTTCCATTTTTAAAAACCATTGTTCGGACGGAATTAACTCTAGAACAGCACCGCATCTATAACATTTGGGCACTTGATGTGAATATTCTTCGGTTTTTTCTAAAAATTTCATTTCCTTTAAATCCTCCACTATTTTTTGACGAGCTTCAAAAACCCTCATTCCCTGATAGAGAAGAGGGGCGGCTCTAGTAATTTTTCTCTGTTCGTCTATTACCTGGACCAGGGGCAGTTTATGTTTTCGGGAGATTTCATAATCTGTTAAATCATGAGCCGGAGTTACTTTGACCGCTCCCGTTCCAAACTTTGGATCAACCAATTCATCGGCAATAATGGGTATTTTTTTGTTGACTAAAGGCAAAACAACTTTTTCCCCGATTAGTTTTTTATATCTTTTATCTTTGGGATTGACCGCCACCGCGGTGTCTCCTAATATCGTTTCTGGCCTCGTGGTCGCAACGACAATATAATTTACACGGGTGCCACCTGTGTGTTTTTTTAATAGGGGATATTTTATATGCCACAAATTTCCCCTTTCTTCTTTATATTCAATTTCTAAATCAGACAAACTGGTTTGGCATCTCGGGCACCAATTAACCACCCTTTTCCCTTTATATATCCAGCCTTTTTTGTAATAGTGCTGAAAAGCGGTTTCTACTGCTTTAATATAATTTTTATCCATAGTAAAGCGAGTCCGCGACCAATCCAAAGAGCACCCCAGCTTTTTAAACTGCTCTAAGATAATGTCTCCGTATTTTTCCTTCCACTGCCAGATTCTTTCAATAAATTTTTCCCTTCCCAAATCAAAACGGGTCTTTCCTTCTTTTTTTAACTCTTTTTCTACCACGTTTTGCGTGGCGATACCGGCGTGGTCGGTGCCCGGTAACCACAAGGAGCGGTATCCTTGCATCCTTCGCCAACGAATAAGAATATCTTGGCAGGTCGCGTTTAAAGCGTGGCCCATATGCAAAGAACCGGTAATGTTGGGCGGAGGGATTGAAATAGTGTAGGTTTTTTTCTTTCGGCCGAGCTTATCCGGATTAAAAAAACCTGATTTTTGCCAGAGATTATAGATTTTCTTTTCAGTTTTTTTAGGATCGTAAATTTTAGGAAGCTCCATGTTTATTTATTTTAACCTTAAACCGGCCTTAGCTTCAATATCTTCTAAATTTTTCTTCTTTTTTTCTTGCCGGTGATAATAACCAGTTAAAGCCGTCATAACGGCGTTATCGGTACAATACTTAGAATCTGGAATATAGAATGTAGAATATGGAATTTCCTTTTTAATTTTTTTCTTAAACTGTTTACGCAACTCATTATTAGCAGCCACGCCCCCGCCAAGAATAATTGATTTTACTCCATGATGCTTAGCTGCTTTTAATGTTTTTTTGATTAAAACATCAATAACCGCCTGTTGAATTTCAGCTGCCATAGCTTGAATATATTTTTTAGATTTTCTAACCCTTGAGGGACGGTTTTTAAAATCGTACAGGACCGCGGTTTTTAAGCCAGAAAAACTGAAATCATAATTCTTTTGATTTATCATTGGCCTGGGCAAATTTATACAGTTATTGCCTGTATTTTTTTGGGAGGCAGCGGCGATAGCCGGTCCTCCGGGGTAACCCAAGCTCAGAATTCTGCCTGTTTTATCAAAACATTCGCCGGCCGCGTCGTCTCTGGTTTCACCAAGAATTTGATATTTACCAATCTTTTTTGTTAAAATCAGCTGAGTGTGCCCTCCCGAAACCACCAAGCAAATTGCCGGTAAAATACATTTATTATTTAAAAAATTAATAAGAATATGCGCTTCAATGTGATTTACAGGAACAACCGGCGATTTCATTTTTTTTGCCAAATCTTTAGCAAAGTTTATTCCTACCCATAAACAGGGTTCCAAACCCGGCCCGATTGTCACAGCGATTAGATCAATTCGTTTATGGCTAATTTGCCGAAGGATTTTTTTAAAGATAATGGACAGATTATTTTGGTGTTCCCTTTTGGCTAAAGTAGGATAAATTCCGCCCCATTTTTTATGGATTTCCACCTGAGAAGAGATAAAATTGCTTAAAATTCTAAAGCGAGGTTGTTTTTTACCATTAACTTTCACTAATGCTATACCCGTATCATCGCAAGATGTTTCAATGGCTAAGATATTCATCATAACTCTTTACATTTATCATAATTTAAGATAAGATAAAAGGGAAATTTGGCCCCGTCGTCTAGTGGCCCAGGACACCACGCTTTCAATGTGGTAACACGAGTTCGATTCTCGTCGGGGCCGCATGTCAAAAGATTACATCAACCTCAGCCGAGCCCAGGAACTTAAAAATACTAAAGAAAGGCTTTTATACCGTTTTTTTGAAACTGTTTCAGCTCTCCTTTCTTTTGGAACCCTGGGTTTTGTTTTTCTTTTTTCTTGGCTAGCACCGGCAGTGATAGCCGTTTTTATTATCATTTTTGATTTATATTGGTTGCTGAAGATTACTTATTTGGCTTTTCATCAAATTATTTCTTGGCGGCAGATGAAAAAAAATTTAGAGATTGACTGGTTAGAAAAAATAAAACGGCTGCCAGCTAGGAATTGGCAAGAAATTTACCATTTAATTATTTTACCTATGTACCAAGAAGGAGCAGAAGTAGTAGAGCCCACCCTCCAATCCTTAGTGGACGTTGCCTACCCGAAAGAGAAAATGATAGTAGTTTTAGCCACTGAAGAAAGAGCAGGGACGGTTGCCCAGAAGACCGCCGAAGAAATGAAAAAAAAGTTTGGCTCAAAAAACTTTCGTTTTTTAGTTACAGTTCATCCCAAAGATATTGCTGGTGAAATAGCGGGTAAAGGTTCTAATGAGGCCTGGGCAGCGGCGTATGCCAAAAAAGAAGTGATTGATAAGTTGTCCATTCCCTATAAAAACGTTATCGTTTCTGGTTTTGACATTGACACCAAGCCCGAACCGCAATATTTTAGCTGTCTAACCTGGCATTATTTAACTGCTGAAAATCCTTTAAGAGCCAGCTACCAGCCAATCCCGGTTTATAATAATAACATTTGGTCGGCTCCAGCTTTTTCTCGGGTAATTTCTACCTCGGGCACTTTTTGGCAGATGATGCAGCAAGAAAGACCGGAGCAGCTGGTAACCTATTCTGCCCATTCTATGTCTTTTAAAACTTTTTTAGAAGTAGGTTATCCTCGCAATATAGTAGCTGACGATTCTCATATTTTTTGGAAATCTTTTCTATACTATAACGGAGATTATCGGGTTATTCCTTTGCATTATCCTGTTTCTATGGATGCCGTTTTGGCTAAAAACTTGTTTAGAACCGCTCTCAATCAATACCGTCAGCAAAGGAGGTGGGCCTGGGGATGCGTGGAAGTCCCTTATCTTCTTTATGGATTTTTAAAAAATAAAAAAATTTCTCTTTGGGAGAAAATTCGTCATTCTCTTATTGTTATTGAAGGTTTTTGGTCCTGGGCTACGGCAGCTTTGCTGATTTTCTTTTTAGGCTGGTTGCCTTTAACTTTAGGAGGAGAAGGATTTAATACCACCATGCTTTCATATAATCTTCCGAGGGTCACCAGTTATATTATGACCACAGCCATGATTGGCATGATAGTTTCAGCCATTATCAGTCAGCTTATTCTGCCTCCTCAACCTTCTCGCTATTCGCGCTGGAAAAAGCTTTCCATGGCCTTACAGTGGCTGCTTTTGCCCGTCACTCTTATTGTCTTTGGCACTTTCCCGGCCTTAGATGCTCAAGTGAGGTTAATGCTGGGCAATTATTTGGGGTTTTGGGTTACAGAAAAGGTGCGTAGATAGATTATTCAAGGTGTATTCTTTGTCGGAAGCCGTCCAATGCCTTCTTTAATGGAGGGTATTTTTTTAATTCTGGATCTTTTTCCAAAATTTCTTTTGCTTCTCTGCGGGTTTCTTCGATTAAGGAGACGTCTTTTAGGGCCTTCATGGCAATATTCGGTATGCCCCACTGTCTTTGTCCTGAAAAATCGCCAGGCCCTCTGATGGCTAAATCTTTCTCTGCTAATTCAAAACCATTTTCGCATTTCATCAGGGCTTTCAATCTTCGGTTTGTCTGCTGGGTTGGAAAATCTGTCAGTAAAAAACAAAAAGATTGTTCCTTGCCCCTGCCCACCCTTCCTCTAAACTGGTGGAGTTGAGCCAGGCCAAATTTGTCTGCCCCTTCAATTAACATTAAGGTTGCGTTGGGTATATCAATGCCGACTTCCACCACCGAGGTTGAAACCAAAATATCTACTTTACTCTCTTTAAAGCTTTTCATTATCTTTTCCTTTTCTTCGCTTTTCATCCTTCCGTGAAGCATCGCTACTTTAAAATCAGTAAAAACCTTTTTAGAAAGTCTTTCGTATTCTTCTTTTACCGCTTTAACTTCCGCCCAACTTAAATTGTTGTTTTTGGGGCTGAGTTCACCGTTGACTTTTTCTCCCGGGCGAGATTCTATCCTTGGGCAGATGACAAAAACCTGCCTGCCTTTTTTTATCTGTGTTTTTGCAAAATTATAAGTTTCATTTCTTTTCCCTGGAGGAATAATTTCAGTAATTATTTTTTTTCTTTCTTTGGGCAATTCTTTAATCAAAGAGAGGTCTAGATCGCCGTAAATCGTTAAAGATAAAGTGCGGGGGATAGGGGTGGCCGTCATTGAGAGTAAATGAGGTATTAATTGCTGTTGTTTTTCTGCCGATGAAACGGACTGACATAAACTAGCTCGTTGTTCTACACCGAAACGGTGCTGTTCGTCTATAATAACCAGGGCTAATTTGCCAAATTTAACCTCTTTTTGGACTAAAGCATGGGTTCCTATTAAAATTTCAATTTCTCCATTTCTTGTTTTTTCCAACAGCTCTTTTCTTTTAATTTTTTTGGCTCCTAATTTGTTTTCCTTGCCGGTAATTAATCCGATTTTCAGATTGTAATCTTTAAAGATATTATTAATATTCTGGTAGTGTTGTTTGGCCAGAATTTCAGTGGGAGCCATAAACGCTACTTGAAAACCGGTCTTGATAGTATTAAGAGCGGCGATGGCTGCTACTACTGTTTTTCCCGAACCAACGTCTCCTTCCAAAAGCCGGTTCATTGGCCTGGGTTTTTCCAGGTCTTTTAATATCTGCCAAATGGACTTTCTTTGGTCGTCAGTTAGTTTAAAGGGGAGTTTACCTGTAAAATCTTTTACCAGTTCAAGATTAAAAGGAATGGGAGCCGCTTTTTCTCTTGCTAATTTAATTCTTTCTTTTAGGATAAAAAGGGAAAGAAAAAATAATTCTTCAAAAATAAACCTTTTTTTAGCTCTCTCGGCTAATTCTAAAGAATCAGGAAAATGAATTTGCCAAATGGCTCGACTAAAAGGAAGGAAATTATATTTCTCTCTTAATTGTTCTGGTAGAGAATCGGACAATTCGTCTTTTAATTTTGCTAAAAGTGGTTTTATTATAAATCTTAGCCACCTGGAAGAAAGACCTTCTGTCTCGGGATAAACCGGAACCAACCTGCCAGTGTGGGTCAAACCGAAATTCTTAAATTGAAATTCGTCAGAAATTTTTTCGTAAGCCGGAGCGGACAAATATTTTCCGTTCTTATTCTGGTTCATTTTACCGGCTAAAAATAATTTGTCTCCTTTTTTGAAAGTGTTAATTAGATAGGGCTGGTTAAACCAGATTACTTTAACAGCGCCCGAATCATCTCCGATTAGAGCTTGGGTTAGGGTCATTCTTTTTCTGAACGTTCTGATATTTTTGATGTCTAAAATCTTTCCTTGGATTGAAACCGCTTCACCCTTTTTAACTTCGGATATCGGTATTAAATTTGAAAAATCCTCATAGCGATGAGGAAAATGAAAAAAAAGATCCCGAATAGTTTTAACCCCTAATTTTTTTAATTTTTTTTGGTATTGGGACCCTACCCGAGGAATTTTTTCAACCGGAGTGGTTAAATCCATGTACTTGCGTTGAGTTTATTGATGTGCCCTCGAAGGGAATCGAACCCCTATCTGAAACTCCGCAAGTTCCTGTTCTATCCATTAAACTACGAGGGCAAGTATCTTCAATTTATCACGATTTTTTTTAGAAATCAATTGACTTAATTTATTTTTATAAGTAGAATAAAAATGCTTGGGAGGAGTGCTCCGAATTGGTAAGGAAGCGGTTTGCTAAACCGTAGACCGTCTAAAAAGCGGTCTTGTGGGTTCGAGTCCCACCTCCTCCGCCAGTTAGGGCGGGATGCTGGAGTGGACGAACAGGACTGTCTTGAAAACAGTTGTACTCATTGAGAGTACCGTAGGTTCGAATCCTACTCCCGCCGCTTTTATCCTCGGGCAACAACGACGCCAATAATTTCTTTGGCGCCGGATTTTTTTAAGGTCCGGGCGCATTCTAACATAGTGGCGCCGGTGGTAAAAACGTCATCAATCAGGAGAATTTTTCTTCCTTTAATCTTTTCTGGCAGCTGGCAGACAAAAGCTCCTTTTATGTTTTCTTTTCTTTCTTCATCTGAAAGCTCTACCTGGGGGAGGGTATTTTTTATTTTTAGCAAAACCCCGTTCATTAAAGGAATTTTCCAGAATTCAGCTAAGTTGCGGCCAATCTCTCCTGCTGGATTAAATCCCCGCCATCTTTGCCTTCTTTTTTCTGAAGGGACGGCCATTAAAACAAAACCAGCAAAGCCAGGTTGATTGTCTATTAATTGAAAATGTTCTATTATTAAAGAAGCGAGAGTTTTATTTAGTTCTTTAATAAAGGGTTGATATTTGTACTGCCGGATTAATTTCTGAACTAAAGGATTCCGATAATCAAGGGCAAAATATAAATCGGAAAAACATTCTAGGTTTGCTTTTTGGTGAAAACTGGAAATTTCCAAGGTAGCTTTGCAGTCCTCACAAAGGTAACTGCCCTCTTTCTGACAACCAAAGCAGGTTCTAGGAAAGAGGAAATCCAGAAGCACGCTCTTAAATCTTTTCCACATACGATTTTAATATGGTATAATAATAAAATAAAAAAAGCTATGCCTTGGTCTTTTTTCAAAATACTTCCCAAGAAATCTTTAGGAATAGATATCGGAACCTCGTCCATAAAAATAGTGGAAATGAGAAGTTTTCGCAACCGTGAAAGCCTGGAAAATTATGGTGAAATATCTGCCTCCGTTCTTTATGAAAAGCCCTTTCGGACTTTTGAAAAGAATACCCTTTTGCTTTCTTCCAAAGATGTCGCCCGGGCAATTCGGGCCGTGATAGAAGAAGCCAGAATGAAAACTCGGCAGGTCATTTTTTCTATACCTGATTTTTCTAGTTTTTTTACCAATTTTGAATTACCGCCAATGACTAAAGAAGAAATTCCTCAGGCGGTAATGTATGAAGCCAGACGTCACATCCCTGTACCTTTGCCAGAAGTGACCGTTGACTGGGAAATAATTGAGGGTCAACTTCCCAACCAAAAGGGTTCTCCTTTAAAAATTCTTTTAATAGCTGTGCCCAACGAAGTTATCAATCAGTATCGGGAAATTGCCCAACTTACCAATTTAGAGCTTTTAGCTCTGGAAGCAGAGGCCTTCGGGCTGGTTAGATCTTTAATCCCCGAAGACGATAAAAGAGTAATTTCTTTAATAGATATTGGCGCTCAGAGCACCACTTGTAATATTGTTGAGAAAAGGATCCTGAAAAGCTCGCATAGTTTTAACACCTCGGGGAACGAACTAACCGAACAGGTTGCTAAAAGTTTGTCAGTAGATTATAAGACCGCTAAAGAACTTAAAGAAAAATACGGCCTTAAAGACGTTCCTCTGCCCAGCGCCACCGTTTCTTTCAACGCCGAAAGACAAAGCGTCAGAGGAATTTTACTTCCTTTAATTGATATTATTCTAAGAGAGGTGGGAGGTATTGTCCGAGACCTCTATCAAATAGAAGGAAAAGAAGTTCAAAAATATATTATAGCTGGGGGTTCAGCTTTAACCCCCGGTTTAAAAGAATATTTTCAAGAGTATCTTAAGAAAGAAGTAGAAATAGCCGACCCTTTTTATAAAATTTTTTACCCTCCCATTTTAGAAAAAACAGTAAAAAAAATGGGACCCGCCTATGCTATTGCCATAGGCACGGCTCAGCGAGGGCTAGAAAAATAATTTTATTTTATTACGATGGAAATTATCCCCAAGCCACCAAGAAAAATACCCCCCTGGCAAAGTATTTTGTTTTATTCCTCATTGGCTGTTATTTTGATAGTTTTTGCAAGCTATTTTATTTTAGATCATTTTGTCAGCAATTTTTCTCAAGAATTAGAACAGTTAAAGGAAACTTTAGCCCGAGAAAAAACCGAAGAGGAAACATCTTTAGAGCGGGAAATTTTTAGCTATCAGAAAAAAATTGACGCTTTTGCAGGTTTAATTAAAAATCACCTTTTTACTTCTAAGTCCCTTACTTTTTTAGAAAAAACCTGCCATCCTAAAATTCAATTTTCACAATTTAGTTTGAGCTCTTCAGACAGAAGCATTTCACTCTCTGGCGAAGCGGAAGATTTTAACGCCTTAGGGCAGCAGCTTTTAATTCTAAAAGATGAGCCGGGGGTGGAAAATTTAAATTTATCTAATATCTCAATCGGGAGGCAAGGGGAAATTGAGTTTACCTTAAAACTTTCCTTTGATTCCCAATTTTTCCAAAAATGAACCGTTTAACCATCAGTTTAATTTTACTTTTCCTTGCTTTAGTTCTGGGAGCATTTTTTGTTCTGCCGAAAAATGAAGGCCTGATTTCTTTACGTCAAGAAATTCAAGAAAAAAGAACTGAACTTCAGTCAAAAGCAACTTATCTCGCCACTCTTACTCAGCTTTCCCAAAAACTTAATGAACACAAAGCTCTGCTTGATAAAATTGATTCAGCTATTCCTGACAACCCAGGACTACCCGCCCTTTTCAGTTTCCTTCAGAGGGCCGCTTCTCAATCTGGTTTAATTTTAACCAACTTAGATATGGTCTCAACCCCGGCCAGGAGTTCATCAAAAAGCGAAATTGTCCAATTGGGTGTAAATGAAACCCGTCTTAATTTAATTCTTTCCGGTTCCTATTCTGCCTTTAAAAACTTTCTTTACACCTTAGAAAAAACCTCCAGATTGATTGAGGTAGAATCCTTTGTTTTAGCAACCAAAGAAGAAGGACAAGTTAATGTAAAAATTCAATTAAAAGTCCATTCTCTATAAAAAAACAACAATGGCCATTACTCTTTTAGAAGAAAGAAAAAAATTAAAATCGTTAGTGCCAGTTTTAGCAGTTGTGCTTTTAATTACTGCCATTGTCATTTGGCAGGGATTTTTTACAAAGCCCTCTTCAACCGTTGCGCCAGAAACGCCTTTAAAACCGCTTAGAGAAGTAGATATAAACTTTCAAGTTTTAGAAAATTCCATCTTAGAAGAGCTGCAGCCCTTTGAGAAAACTTCTCCTTTTGAAGGAGGAGTGGGTCGGGAAAATCCATTTACTCCTTATCAAGAATTAAAAACGCCTTAAACCGCAATAGAAAGAAATTGAGGAAGAGGCGTTTAAAAGGGTGAGCTCCAAAAACGAGTGACTAAATATGACGCTACTGCAACAATTAGTAAAAAAAGGCATAGTGGGACCAGACAAAGCTGCTACTTTAGAGTTTGAGATTAAAGAAAGCGGTAAAAAAGAAGAAGAGGTGCTTTTAGAAAAAGGAGTTAGCACTGAAGAGGTTTTGTTTAATTTAAAAAGCGAAAACCTTAAAATACCCTTAAAAGAAGTAGTAGCCGGAGACATTGATTTGGAAACCTTAGAGTTAATTCCTGAAGAAACCGCCAAATATTATCAGATGATTCCTTTAGCTCATAAGGATAACCTCTTAGAGGTGGGAATGGTTTATCCTGAAAATATTAAAGCCCAAGAGGCCTTGAAATTTTTAGCCCGGCAGCAAAATCTTAATTTCCAAGTTTTTCTTATTACTCCTACTACTTTTAATAACCTCTTAAAACAATACCGCACTCTTAAAAGAGAAGTGGGCAGGGCCTTGGAAGAGCTGGAAACCGAATTAAAAACAGAAAGAGTAAAAGTCCCCAGAACGGCAACCGAATTTGAAAGATTGGCCGAGGAGGCGCCTGTTACTAAAATTGTAGCCGTCATTTTAAGACACGCCGTAGAAGGCAAAGCTTCAGATATCCATATTGAGCCCACTCGGGAAAAATTAAGAATCCGTTTTAGGTTGTTGGGCTTTCTTCATTCTTCAATCTTTTTGCCCTTGCGGATTCATCCAGCCGTAGTAGCCAGAGTTAAAATCCTTTCTAATTTAAAAATTGACGAAACTAGAATTCCTCAAGACGGCCGATTCTCAACGAAAGTTAATAAAAAAAATATTGATTTCCGGGTGGCTACTTTCCCTACCACTTTAGGAGAGAAAGTGGCCATTAGAGTTTTAGATCCTTCAGTGGGAATGAAAGAATTTGATGAATTGGGGCTGGAAGGAAGAAATTATGAAATAACAAAAAGAGCTACTAAAAAACCTTACGGATTTATTTTAGCTTGCGGTCCTACTGGTTGCGGTAAGACCACCACCCTTTATGCCGTTTTAAATCTTTTGAACAAAGAAGAAAGCAATATTGTTACTTTAGAAGACCCGGTAGAGTATTTTATTGAAGGAATCAATCAGTCCCAGGTAAGACCGGAAATCGGCTATGATTTTCCCATCGGACTGCGCCATGTTCTTCGTCAGGACCCAGACATTATTATGGTAGGCGAAATCAGAGACGAAGAAACCGCCGCTTTGGCCATTCACGCTGCCTTAACCGGCCATTTAGTTTTGTCTACTCTCCATACCTCCGATGCCCTGGGAGTTGTCCCTCGTTTAATTGATTTGGGAGTTAAGCCCTATTTAATTTCTCCCACTATAACTTCTATTATTGCTCAAAGACTGGTTAGAAGATTGTGCGATAAGTGTAAAAAGAAAATTAAACCCAAGAAAGAAGTTAAAGACTTAATTCTGAAAGAGGTTGAAAAACTATCTCCCAAGATTAGAGAAAAGATCAAAATCCCCAAGCCTTTTAACATTTGGGCTCCTACGGGCTGTAAAGAATGCGGCAGGGAAGGCTTTAGCGGCCGGGTTGGGCTTTTTGAAGTGATGGAAATGACTGAAAGTTTAGCTGATATAATTTTAGAGGTTCCTACCATAGAAAAAGTGGCTGAGGAAGCTAAGCGTCAAGGAATGGTCACCATAAAACAAGACGGCATTCTTAAAGTTTTAGAAGGAGTTACTACTATTGAAGAAGTTTTAAGAACTACCGAGGAGTGATGGGAACGGAATTCTTACTATTTTTTTCCGCATTTATACTAAAAGTTTGGCAAATAAAAAGATGGCAAAAAAAATTTTATTGGTAGAGGATGATCCATTTTTAATTGATATTTATGCCACCAAGCTTAAAGAAGCTGGCTTTTCTGTTGAAGTGGCTGCTGACGGAGAAGAGGCAATAAAAAAAGCCAAAGAAAAGTTTCCTTCCTTGATTGTTTTAGATATTGTTCTTCCTCAAATTGACGGTTGGGAAATTTTAAAAAAAATTAAAGAGGATAAAAAAATTAAAACCATTCCGGTAATAATTCTTTCTAATCTTGGCCAAAAAAACGAAGTAGAAAAAGGAATGAATTTGGGAGCAGTCAAATACTTAATTAAAGCTCACTTTACTCCCAGCCAGGTGGTAGAAGAAATTAAAAAAACCTTAAAATAAATTAAAGGACTTAATTAAATCTTAAAATTTATGAATCATTCTGTTCAATTAAAAGAATTATTAAGTATAACCTGCCAAGAGCAGGCCTCTGATTTGCATTTATGCGTTAATCATCCCCCGATTATTCGTTTAAACAGCAGATTAATACCTTTGGTAAAAAAGAAAAAACTTTCTTCAGAAGACCTTAAGGGTTTAGCCGAGGCCTTAATGAATGAAGAACAAAAGGCTCGCTTCCTGTCCCAAAAAGAAGTTGATTTCTCCTATAACTTTATTGAAAAGGAAGCCCGCTTCCGAGTTAATGTTTTTCTTCAGAGCGGAGAGATTTCTTGCGCCTTGCGTTTAATTCCGACTAAAATCAGAACCATTGAAGAATTAAATTTACCTCCGATTCTTCATGAATTTGCCAGGCCCTCACAAGGATTTTTTATTATTACCGGTCCTTCTTCTCAAGGAAAATCCACCACTTTAGCCGCTTTGCTTGATGAAATCAATCATACCCGAACCGATCATATTATTACCATTGAAGATCCCATTGAATATGTTTTTAAAGATGACCGGGCCATTATTGACCAAAGAGAAGTTTATCAAGATACTCTTTCTTTTGCCCGAGCTCTGCGTTCCACTTTCCGTCAAGACCCCGATGTAATTATGGTGGGGGAAATGCGGGATCCGGAAACTATGGCTACCGCTATTACGGCAGCTGAAACTGGTCACTTAGTTTTTGCCACTCTTCATACTAATTCAGCTTCTCAGACCATTCATAGAATTGTAGATAGTTTTCCTCCGTCCCAGCAAGACCAAATTAGAGCTCAGTTATCGGGTTCCTTGCTGGGAGTAGTTTCCCAACGGCTAATCCCCCGAATTAAAGGGGGGTTGATTCCTGCCTGCGAGGTAATGATTTCTACGCCGGCGGTGGCTAATTTAATCAGAGAAAATAAAATTCACGAGCTTCCTTTAGTCATTGAGACCTCAGCTGAAAAGGGAATGATTTCTTTGAATCGGGCCATGGCCGGCTTGGTCAGGAGGAAAGAAATTTCTTTAGAAAACGCTTTAAGTCATTCTCTTAATCCAGCCGAGCTTAAAATGTTAATCAGGTAGGCGATGAGAAATTTATTCTCATCTTCAACCTGCGTTTTATAAATAAAAACTTGGTTAAATGAAGTTCAATTATCAAGCACGAGACCAAAAAGGACAGGTCCAGTCGGGCGTAGTAGAGGCCTCTTCCCGAGAAGCAGCCATAAACCTCTTACAAAAACACGGATTATACGTCACTATTTTAGAAGAAGCGGCTGCCCCTCCGATTTATGCTAAAAGAATAAAGATTTTTGAAAGAGTTTCAGACAAAGAATTGGTTTTGTTTTCAAGACAGCTTTCCATCCTTTTTAAGTCAAAAGTTTCTTTAGTTGAATCCCTCCAGGTTTTAGCCGTTCAAAATGAAAATGCTTCTTTCAGGGAAAAAATCTTTAAATTAGCCGAAGACGTAGAAGCGGGCACCTCTCTTTCCGGAGCTCTTTCTCGCTATCCCAAAATTTTTTCTTCTTTTTATATTGCTATGATTAAAGCCGGGGAGAGTTCAGGCAAGCTTTCCGAAGCCTTGAGTTATTTGGCTAACCACCTGGAAAGAGAATATCATTTAACTTCCCGAATTAAGGGAGCTATGATCTATCCCGCTTTAATTGTCATAGTGGCCATTGTGGTTGTAGCTTTAATGATATTTTTTGTTATTCCTCAACTAACCGAAGTCCTGGTTGAGACGGGAGGCGAGCTGCCGGTTATTACTCAGATAGTAATTAGCGTCTCTAATTTTTTGAAAAACTGGGGTTGGATGGTGCTTTTAGGGATATTAGCTTTGATTCTTGCTATTTCTAAGTATTACCGGACCAAAGAAGGAAAAAGATTTTTTGACCGGTTTTATCTTCAACTCCCCTTAATTAACCCGATTTTAAAAATGGTTTATCTTGCTCGTTTTGCAGAAAACCTTTCTACTTTAATTTCTGGCGGCCTTCCTATTGCTCAAGCTCTGGAAACTACCGGAGACATCGTGGATAATACTGTGTATAAAGAGATTATTTTTAAGACCAGGGACGAAGTCAGGAGAGGAGAATCCATTTCGTCAGTTTTAGCTCGTTTTCCCGAGGCCTTCCCGCCTATTTTTACCCAGATGGCTTTAGTGGGAGAAAGAACCGGCACCTTAGATAAAACTTTGATGAACTTGGTTGAATTCTATCAAGAAGAAGTAGACAGAACCGTCAGTAACCTTTTAAGCATTTTAGAGCCCGTTTTAATCGTTTTTTTAGGCGTGGTTGTAGCCGGCTTAATGGCTGCAGTTTTAATGCCCCTTTACCGCATGGCGGGAGTATAATCCTTGAGTTTTCCACTTGCCCTATTAGAATAAAGCATATACAATAAAATAACCAAAAAATTCGGAATTATCAGTATGAAAAAAGGTTTTACTCTTATTGAGTTGTTAGTGGTAATTGCGATTATCGGACTGTTGACTTCTATTATTTTAGTTCAAGTAGGTCCGGCAAGAGGCAAAGCCAGAGACAGCAAGAGAGAACAAGATTTTTCTCAGATTTATCAAGCAATGGAATTATGTAAAATGGATGAGGATTGCGGAGCAGGAGAGGACGAATATCCTAATACTAATATTTTTGGTACTCCAAACCCAATTAGCGAGTACATAAGTGAAGTTCCCAGCGGCACTGGTACAATAAATTATATTTGGGAAAATAACAGTGCTTTAGATCCCGCAGACGAATATTGCATTCACACTACCTTAGAAGAATCTAATTATACTTATCTTTGTGTTTCTGGGAGAGGAGTTAATAAAAATGATACAGCTCCTGCCTTAGGAGCTTGTTGTTACTAAAAATACCAAAGGTCGAAAATCAACCATAATTAATTGTTTAATTTGAATCATGATTCAAATATTCACTAAGAAACACCGCGGTTTTACCTTAATTGAATTACTGGTGGTAATCGCTATTATCGGTATTTTAGCCGGTATTGTTTTGGTTTCTCTGGGCGGAGCAAGGTCAAAAGCCAGAGACGCTAAAAGACAATCTGATATGCGTCAGGTAGTTACGGCGCAAGAGATGCATTACAGCGATGAGGAAGAATACTTCCAGGCCGACGCAAGTGCTACTGGAGTACCAGCCATCGCAAGCGCCACAAAAACTTACCTTGATGCGATAGATGATCCACAAGCCGGAACACAAGAGTATCATTGGCTTGATAATAACTGGGCGAGTTATACTACTGACTGTAGAGACGGAGAGTTTTTCTGCGCTTACGCTATTTTAGAAAACACACCAAGCGATTGTGCCGCTGGTGAGACCGGCTATTTTGTTGCTTCTGAAAAAGGAACAAGGGTGGTTTGTGATACCGCTGCCCCGGCTTATACTGAGACTTCTGATTGCACTTGCTACTAAACGAATAAAGGAAATAGAAAATTATCCCTCGTCATTTTTAATTTTGGCGAGGGATTTTTTATTTAAGTTTAAAAATGTTAAAATCTAAAAAGACAGATGAGTAATTATCTTTTGTATTTTTTTATTTTTCTTTTTGGTTTAATAACAGGCAGCTTTTTAAATTGCATTATTTATCGCTTGCAGACGGGCGGAAGCTTCTTAAAAGGCCGTTCTTTCTGTCCTCATTGTCGGCATGAGCTTTCCTGGCAGGATTTAATACCGGTTTTAAGCTTTTTTATACTGAGAGGCAAATGCCGCTACTGTAAAAAAACAATTTCCTGGCAGTATCCTTTAGTAGAGCTTGCCACCGGCTTTTTATTCCTTTTTCCTCTTCTTAATATTTACACCATGGTGGACTTATTAAGGGTGGTTTTTTGGTGGGTAATTTGCTGTTTTTTAATTGTTATTTTTGTTTACGACTTAAAGCATTATATTATTCCCGATAAAGTCATCTGCCCCGCCATCTTCATAGCATTAATTTACCAATTGTTTATAAATTGGAAGCTGGCAGCCGGAAATTTACAGCCGCTGTTAAATCCTTTGCTTTCAGCTATCCTTGCTTCTGCTTTTTTTCTGGCAATAGTTCTTATTTCCCGGGGAAAATGGATGGGGGTAGGAGATATAAAATTAGCCGCTTTCATGAGTTTGTTCCTGGGTTTTCCGAATATCTTGGTAGCTTTATTTTTAGCTTTTTTTATTGGAGCTATAATAGGATTAGGGTTAATATTTTCTGGAAAACGAACTTTAAATTCAGAGGTTCCCTTCGGTCCTTTTCTGGTTTTGGGCACCTTTATTGCTTTTTTTTGGGGGAGTCAAATTAACAACTGGTATTTTAGTTTATTTTTATGAATCAAAAAGGATTTACCCTTATAGAGTTGTTGGTGGCGACTAGCGTCATTGTGATTATTTCTTCTATTTTTTTAGCCGATTATAAAACCGGCCAAAGGCAATTCGCTTTGGAGAGATCGGCTCACAAGTTAGCCCAGGATTTAAGAAGGGCTGAAGAGCTTAGCATGTCAGCTAAGAGTTATGATTGCGGCAACGATGATTATAAAATGAAAGGTTACGGAATAAATTTTATAACCGACAATAATTTTTATTCACTACAGGCCAGATGCGAGCATAAAGATTATCCCGGAGACCCCCTCTTTTATAATGAACAAACAATAGAAGAAATAGATTTAGAGAAAAAAGTAATAATTTCAGGATTAACAACCAATCCTTTAGATGTCTTTTTTTACCCTCCGGTACCAGAAACAGATTTGGGCGGAACAAATGAAGCCGTAATTACTCTTTCTATAGAAACCGAACCCAGCCAAGCTAAGTCTGTTAAAGCTAATAAAACGGGCTTGATTTACGTTGCTGATTAAAATAACAACAAAACTATATGAAGTCCAAGGCCTTTACTTTAATTGAAGTTATTGTAGCCACTTTTATTATTACCGTTGGTATAGGGGGAGTTTATGTTTTAATTCAAAAAACAATTTCTGACACTACGCTTTTAACCGGCCGGTTTACTGCTATTTATTTAGCTCAGGAAGGAGTTGAAATTGTTAAAAATATCAGGGATACCAATTTTATAAAAATCTATGAAGGAGAACTTTCCGAAGACCAATGGACTCAAGGTCTTACCGGTTGCGAGAGTGGTTGCGGAGCAGATTTTAACGATTCTTTTTTATCCCTTGGTAATGATGATATTTTTTTAAAAAAAGATGAAGGCGGTTTTTATGATTATGAATCGGTGACCGATGCTCCATTCAAAAGAAAAATTACCATTTTTGATTTGGTGGATTTAGATGGTGACGATATTGATGACCAAATAAAAGTTTTAGTTGAGGTTTCTTGGAAGGAAAAAGGGAATGATTATAAAGTAACCGTTCAAGAAAATGTGTATAACTGGTGGCAGAAAATTTAACACAAAGAAAAGCAAAGGGTTTACCTTGGTTGAATTATTGGTGGCAGTAGCCGTTTTTGGCTTGGTAGGCGGGGTTGCTGTTGGTGTTTGTATATCGGGTTTGCATGCTCAAAGAAAAACTTTAGCTTCCCAAGAAATTTTATCTCAAGCCGGCTATCTGATGGAATATATGAGTCGGACTATCAGAATGGCCAAAAAAGAATTTAACGATCCGCCCTCTTGTCTTTCCGAAAGAGGTTTAAATTATGAATTTACCGATATTATTCCTGGTTTTGAAGGTCTAAAATTTATAAATTCTCAAGGCATTTGCCAAGGTTTTTTTCTTGATAATAATGATGACCGAATTAAAGAATGGCAAGAGGGTTACGCTGAACCCCTTCCTTTAACTTCGGATAAACTAAAAGTGAATTATTTTAAAATTGGCCCTGAAGACAGTTGGCATCAAAGTAGCAAAGAGCAGTCCAGGGTAACTATTTTTTTAGAAATTGAAGACAAAAAAGAGCGATCTGAAATTAAAATTCAAACCACGACTTCTCAAAGAGATCCCAATGTAATAAGATGAAACTCTCAAAAGACAAAGGAGTATCTTTATACTTGACTATGATGATAATGAGTGTTTTGTTAGCTTTAGCTTTAGGGGTGTCGGCAATTTTATATATCCAGATAAAAGTAACCAAAGGGATGGGTGATTCGGTGCCCGCCTTTTATGCGGCTGATACCGGTATTGAAAGAGAACTATATGAAAAAAACGATGCCGGAACCGGGTACACTGACGATCTGGATAATGGCGCCTCTTATGAAATAACTGTTATTGCTCCAGGAGAGAGTGGTTGTCCGGATTACGCTAACCGCTGTATAAAATCGGTGGGAGATTATAAAGGAACCAAAAGAGCTATTAAGATTGTTGTAGATTAAAATGATTAGAAATGAGGCCAAAAAAAGAATAGAAAAATTAAAAAAACTAATTAGCCATCACCGTTACCTTTATCACGTTTTAGATAAGCAGGAAATTTCCGACGAGGCGCTTGATTCTCTCAAGCACGAACTTTATAAACTGGAGCAGCAATTTCCCGAATTTATTACTCCTGACTCTCCTACTCAAAGAGTAGGAGGTAAACCTCTGGAAAAGTTTGAGAAGGTAGAGCATGGGGTACCCATGCTTTCCATTGAAGATGTTTTTTCAGAGAAAGAACTTCAGGGCTGGGAAGATTATTTAAAAAGGTTAGTTCTTTCAGCTAAGCTGGAATATTTTTGTGAATATAAAATAGACGGCTTTGCCATTGCCCTGATATATAAAAATGGAGTTTTTTCTGCCGGAGCTACTCGGGGCAATGGAAAAATTGGAGAAGACGTTACGCAAAATTTAAAAACCATAGAAAGCCTCCCTTTAAAAATAAGAGATTCTAAGTGGCTTCCCCAAAAAGCAAAGGAGGTTGAAATTAGAGGCGAGGTTTATATGGAGAAAGATGATTTTGAAAAGTTCAACAAAAATTTAGAAAAAAAAGGCCAGAAACCCTATGCTAATCCCCGCAATTTGGCCGCCGGCTCCATCCGTCAGCTTGACCCCAAATTAGCCGCCGCGCGTCCTCTCAAATTTTTGGCTTATGATATCGTAACCGACCTTGGTCAAAAAAAGCATTCAGAGGAGCATAAAATTTTACCTACTCTTGGCTTTAAAACCGATCCGGGCAAGATATGCCAAAATATTACCGAAGTGGTTGAATTTTGGCGGCAAGCTGCAAAAAAAAGAGAAACCCTCCCTTATTTGGTGGATGGCGTAGTGATAAACGTTAACGACATTTCTCTTTTCCAAAAATTGGGGGTAATCGGCAAGAGCCCGCGGGGGATAAGGGCTTTTAAGTTTTCTCCAAAACAGGCCACGACTAAAATTTTAAATATTAAGGTTCAGTTGGGAAGAACGGGGGCAGTAACTCCGGTAGCTTATTTAAAGCCGGTTCAGGTGGAAGGAGTTACCATCACCAGAGCTACTTTGCATAACGAAGATGAGATAAAAAGGTTGAGAGTAAAAATCGGCGATACGGTGATTGTTGAGCGGGCAGGAGACGTTATTCCGGCCGTAGCCCAAGTTTTGACAGAACTAAGAACGGGGGAAGAAAAAGAATTCCAATTTCCAAAAACCTGTCCCTTTTGCCAGGCCAAGCTTAAAAAACCAAAAGGAGAGGCAGTTTGGCGCTGCCCCAATCCCAAGTGCCCCGCCAGAAAGAGAGAGAATTTATATTTTTTTGTTTCCAAAAAGGCCTTTGACGTTGAAGGGCTGGGCCCTAAAATTATTGACCAATTGGTAGACGAAAATTTAATTTCTGAGGCTACCGACCTTTTTGAACTGAAAGAAGGCGATTTATTGCCCCTGGAAAGATTTGCCGAAAAATCGGCTAAAAATTTAGTTGAGGCGATTGAAAAGAGTAAAAAAATTCCCTTGGCCAGGTTTATTTATAGCTTAGGGATTCGTCATGTCGGTGAAGAAACGGCTATCGATTTGGCCAACCGCTTGGATTCTATTGATAAATTAAAAAGGGCCTCAAAAGAAGATTTGGAGAAAATTCCCGACATTGGCGGGGTGGTGGCTGAAAGCATTCACCGCTGGTTCAATTCAAAACAGAACCGAAAATTTATTAATAATTTATTAAAGGTTGGAGTTAAAATTATTCCGCCCAAAGCTCCGCCAGCTGGAGGAGGGAAACTGAAAGGAACCACTTTTGTTTTGACAGGTTCTTTAGAAAGCATGTCCCGCTCTGAGGCAGAAAAAGAAATAATAACGCTGGGAGGACGCCCCGCAAGCTCTGTTTCCCCAAAAACAGACTATCTTGTGGTAGGGGAGAATCCTGGCTCAAAACTTGAAGAGGCTAAAAAATTGGGAGTAAAAACAATAAAGGAAAAAGAGTTTCTGAAAATATTAGGAAGATGAATTCTCTCATTCTCCATTTTAAAAAACTGGATTGGATGCTTATCGCTTCTGCCTTTCTTCTGACCGGAATAGGGCTAATTTCAATTTACAGTTCCTCTTTAGGTCAAGGGGAACTTTTAAATTTTAAAAAACAGGCTATTTTCTTTGGGGTAGCGGTATTTTTAATGTTTCTTTTAAGTTTCTTTGATTGGCGGATTTTCAGGGAGAATTCTTATTTAATTTTAGTTCTTTATTCTCTTTGTTTGGGAGCTTTAGCCGGGCTTTTCTTTTTCGCTCCAGAAATTAGAGGGGTCAAAGGTTGGTACAAGGTGGGGCCGGTTTTTATTGACCCTATAGAATTTACTAAAATTATTTTGATTATTTTATTGGCAAAATATTTTTCCCTTCGCCATATTGAAATGTACAGGGTTAGGCATATTTTGCTTTCCGGTTTTTATTTTTTATTACCCGTTTCTTTGATTTTTTTTCAGCCCGACTTGGGGTCGGTGTTGATTTTAGCTGTTCTTTGGCTGGGGGCGCTGATTATTTCTGGAATAAAATTGCGCCATTTTTTAATCTTAGTTTTGTGCCTTCTTTTAATCTTTTCCATCAGCTGGTCTTTTTTGCTCAAAGATTACCAAAAGGAAAGGATTATGAGCTTTATTTTTCCGGTGGATCCTCTTGGTATGTCTTGGAGCCAGAACCAAGCTAAAATTGCTATTGGCTCGGGCGGTCTTTGGGGTCAAGGGATTGGCCAGGGCTCTCAAACCCAGCATGGATTTTTAACCGAGCCTCAGACCGACTTTATTTTTTCTGCTATTGCTGAAGAAATGGGATTATTGGGAGTAATTTTTTTATTTCTTTTATTTTCAATTTTAATTTGGCGAATTATAAAAATCGCTATAGCTGGCCAAAGTAATTTTCCTCGGTTATTCGCTTCCGGCTTCGCTATTCTTTTAATTTCCCAAATTTTCATCCATAGCGGCATGAACTTGGGGTTATTGCCGATAATCGGCATTTCTTTGCCTTTGGTAAGTTATGGTGGCAGTAGTTTGTTGGCTACTTTTGCTGCTTTGGGCGTTCTGCAAAACATAAAAAAGTAAGCTTCTCATTAGAGAAGCGCAGCTCGAAATGAAATCTTAACTTCATTAAGCATAATAGGGTCTTTACGTATCGGCACTTTTTCACAGCTTAGGCCTTGACTAAACTTCTTGTTTATCTGAGAATGAGATAATCTGCGCGCAAGCAAGGTGAGTATCGGTTAGCAAAAATTTAAGATAAAAAAAGAGGGCCCAGAAAAACTGCCTAAGGTCGAGATAAGAAGCTTTTCTTGAGGTCCTCAGCTTAAATCTTAATCAATTTTACCTATTTGTCAAGCATGTTAGAAGAGGAATCGGTTTTTATATCATTAAAAGAAGCTACTCAATTTTGTAATTACTCGCAAGAGTATTTGTCTTTAAGAGCCAGGCAAGGAAAATTAAAGGCAATAAAATTCGGTAAAAATTGGGTAATTAAAAAAGAATGGCTGGAAGAGTATTTACAAAAAATAGAAGAATATAGTCGCAACTTAGATAATAAAAAAACCTTTAAGGAAACCTTTCCTCCGGAAAATCTTCCGACAGAGCCAGAACGGTTAATTTCCCCTGTTTCTGTTGGTATAGTTTTTTTAGTAGTGCTGGCCCTTAGTTTAACAACGGCAATTATATTTTACAGTAAAGAAACTTTCCAAAACGTTTATCGGAATACCACTCCTTTAGTGGTAGAGTTTAATGAAAATTTCAACAAAGGAGCGTCGGGTTTAAGCCATAATTTCGCTAAAGAAGCTTCTTCTTATGTTTGGGCAGTAGGAGGAGCCGGGGATGTTGCTGTTGAAAACGCTATAGATTTTTTAGTTGATGCCGTTTCTTTAACCGCGGCTAGCGTTGAAAACGCTTTTTAAAGGATTGAAAAATTTTTATAGTTAAAAATTGACTATCGCTGCCGCCCCTAAGCCAAATCGGGCAAATTAAAGAGTCAGCTTTTAGGGTATTGACACCTTTTAAGAGTTGGTGTAAAATTATTTTTACTGATAAAATTTTAATATTTTTAAATATTATTTTGTTTTCGGCTTCTTTCTCCTAAAATTAAGAAAAAAATTACCCTGAACATCTTTCATTTGGGGTCTTTTTTATGTTTAAAGAAACGCTCAAAATAAAAAATTTTGGGAAGGCCAAAGTTTCTCTTGCTTTGCCCTATTTGTTGAACCTTCAAAAAGACAGCTGGAGAATTTTTTGGGAGAGAGATCTCAAAGAATTATTCACCGAGATATCTCCCATTAAAGATTACACCGGAAAAGAGTTAGAACTGTGGTTCTTGGATTATAAATTAGACGAGCCAAAATATAAAAACGATTTGGAGGCGAAGAAAAATAACGACTCTTTTGAGGTCTCTTTGAGAACAAAAGTAAAGCTGGTCAACCTTAAAACCAAAGAGATTAAAGAGCAAGAAGTTTTTTTGACCGATTTCCCCTTAATGACAGAAAGGGGAACTTTTATTGTTAATGGGGTAGAAAGAGTGGCTATTTCCCAATTAATCCGCTCACCGGGAGCTTTCTTTACCGCTCAGACCACGGGCGGTAAAAATCGTTTTGGAGCAAAAATTATTCCTAATAGAGGGGCTTGGTTAGAATTTGAAACAGACAATTCGGGATTTATCGGCGTAAAAATTGACAGAAGGAGAAAGGTGGCCGCCACCTGCCTTTTAAGAGCTTTTGGCCTGTCTGCGCAGGCAGGTATTGATAAAGATTTAGACATTAAACAACGCTTCCAAGACGTTAACAAAGGAGAAGTTGATTATATTGAAGAAACTTTGAAGCGCGACACCACTCATGATCAAGCAGAGGCCTTGGTGGAAATTTATCAAAGGTTAAGACCGGGGGATATGGCTACTCCGGATACAGCTAGAGAATTGATTGAAAATATGTTCTTTAATTTTGAAAGGTACGATCTTTCCAAGGTCGGCAGGTGGAGGATGTGGCAGAGGCTGCCTGGCCAGAAATCAAAGCCAGAAGTAAGCGTGCCTGACCGAATTTTGAAGCCCGAAGATGTTATAGACGTTATGCGGGAAATTATCAGATTAAACAACGACCCTGAAGGGAAACCCGACCAAATTGACCATTTGGGGAACCGAAGGGTGAGGACGATGACCGAACTTCTCCAAAACCGGCTGCGGGTAGGGTTTATGAGAATGGAAAGGATTATAAAAGACAGGATGTCCACTCTTGATATTCATACCTTAACTCCAATCCAGCTGATTAATCCTCGTCCGGTAATGGCTGTGGTAAAAGAATTTTTTACCTCCTCACAAATGTCTCAGTTTATGGACAATGAAAATCCTTTGGCTGAGTTAGAGCACAAAAGAAGATTGTCAGCTACCGGTCCGGGAGGACTAACACGTGAGCGAGCCGGATTTGAGGTTAGGGACGTCCAACCTTCTCACTACGGCCGAATTTGCCCTATTCAAACGCCCGAAGGGCCCAATATCGGACTAGTCGGCCATTTGGCTTCATTCGCCAGATTAAATTCTTACGGGTTCTTAGAAACTCCTTATTTTAAGGTAGAAAAAGGCAAAGTAACCTCCAATATACATTATCTTAACGCCTACGAAGAAGAAAAATACAATATTGCTTCAGGGGCGGTGCCGATTAATGAAAAAGGACATATCATTCCTTCAAAAGTTGAAGCCAGAATTAAAGGAGAGCCGGGCTTAACAGATAAAAACAAAATTGATTTTATTGATGTTTCTACCGAGCAATCAGTTTCGGCGGCCACCTCTCTAATTCCCTTTTTGCAAAATGATGACGCCAACCGGGCTTTGATGGGTTCTAATATGCAAAGACAATCTGTGCCTTTAGTTAGTCCAGATCCGCCTTTAGTAATGACAGGGGTGGAAGAGAGAGTAGCCCGGGATTCGGGGCAGGAGGTTGTTGCTGAAGAAGAGGGTAAAGTGGTTGAGGTTGACGCCGAACGCATTACTCTAAAACCTAAAAAAAAGAAATCCAAAACATATTATTTAAAAACCTTTGCCAGAACCAATCAATACACCTGTTTTCACCAAAAACCAATAGTTAAAAAAGGACAGAGCGTGAAAAAAGGAGATGTTTTAGCTGATGGCGGGTCAATTTCTCAGGGGTACTTATCTTTGGGCAGGAATGTTTTAGTGGCTTTTCTGCCTTGGCGGGGACAGAATTTTGAAGACGCCATTGTGGTTTCCGAAAGATTAGTCAAAGATGATATTTATACTTCTGTTTATACTGAGAATTTTTCTTGCGACGTCAGAGAAACAAAATTGGGACCTGAAGTAACTACCTGCGACATTCCCAACGTTGGTGAAGAAAAATTGAAGGACTTGGATGAAGAAGGAATCGTTAGAATTGGAGCTGAGGTAGGCCCCAATGATATTCTGGTAGGAAAAATTTCACCCAAAGGAGAGGCAGATTTAACCGCTGAAGAAAGATTGCTAAGAGCAATTTTCGGTGAAAAAGCCCGGGAGGTTAAAGACACCTCTTTGTTAATGGAACACGGTAAACAGGGTAGAGTGGTTGGGGTAAAAGTTTTTTCAAGAGAATTGGGGCATAAACTGGAGCCGGGAATTATAAAAAGAATAGAAGTGGAAGTAGCTGAAGTCAGAAAAATTCGCTCCGGAGACAAGTTGGCCGGCCGCCACGGAAACAAAGGAGTAATTTCCAAGATTTTACCGGCCGAAGAAATGCCCTTTTTAGAAGATGGAACGTCGGTAGATATCGTTTTAAATCCTTTAAGCGTGGTTTCAAGAATGAATCTCGGTCAGATTTTAGAAACTCATCTAGGCTGGGCGGCCAAGAAATTAGGTTATCATGCCGTTTCTCCGGCTTTAGCCGGAGCCACCGAAAAAGACATAAAAGACGAATTGAAAGCGGCCGGTTTTTCTGAAGACGGCAAAACGGTTTTATATGACGGCCGGACCGGGCTTCCTTTTTCAGAGAAAATTACCGTCGGTTATATTTATATGATGAAATTAATCCATATGGTGGAAGATAAAATCCATATGCGTTCAATTGGGCCTTATTCTTTAATCACTCAACAGCCCTTGGGAGGAAAAGCTCAATTTGGCGGACAAAGATTTGGAGAAATGGAAGTTTGGGCTCTGGAGGGGTACGGAGCTGCCCATACGCTTCAAGAAATGTTGACCATAAAATCTGACGATGTGCCGGGACGGGCAGCTACTTATGAAGCTATTTTAAAGGGCGAGGAAATTAAAAACCCAAATATTCCCGCTTCCTTTAATCTTTTAGTTGCTGAATTAAAGTCGTTGGGCTTATCTGTGGAAGTTAAAGAAAACCTCAATCCTAACCCCCCAAGCCCAAAAAATCTAAACCCTAAACCCTAAAACCTAATCCTATGAGAGTAGCAGATTTAGAAGCCATTAGAATAAAATTAGCTTCACCGGAGGATATTTTGAATTGGTCTCATGGCGAAGTAACTAAGCCGGAAACTATCAATTACAGAACCCAAAGGGCGGAAAAAGACGGCCTGTTTTGTGAACGAATTTTCGGTCCAGAAAAAGATTACGAATGTTACTGCGGCAAGTATAAAAGGATTCGTTATAAAGGAATAGTTTGTGACAGATGCGGAGTAGAGGTAACCAAGGCAGCGGTCAGACGAGAGAGAATGGGGCATATCAAACTGGCCGCTCCGGTTTCTCACATCTGGTTCTTAAGAGGAGTTCCTTCCAGAATGGGTCAGGTTCTTAACCTTCCCATGCAGCAATTAGAAAAAGTAATTTATTTTGCTTCCTATATAATTACCGACGCAAATGAAGCAGCTAAGAAAAAAGTGTTAGAGGAAATTGAGAAAGAATACAAAAGAAAGTCCAAAGCCCCGGCTCCGTCGGCAGACAAGCGCGGATTAAAATCTAAAAAGAAGCCAAAGAAGAAAGAATTAGCGGAATTAAAGGCGGCCAGAGACAGGGCCAGGGAAGAAGTACTTTCTATCCAGCCTTTAAGTATTATTTCTGAGGTTAATTATCACGATTTATCTTTGAAATACGGCGAAGTTTTTGAAGCGGGAACGGGAGCAGAAACCTTAAAGAAAATTTTTGAGAAAATTGATTTAAAAAAAGAAATTGCCAATCTAAAAACCGAATTAGAAAAAGAGAAATTAGCTCCAGTTTCCCGTCGCCGGATTCTAAGAAGAATAAAGCTTTTTCAAGGAATGCTAAAGTCCGCCAGCAGGCCAGAATGGATGTTTTTATCTGTTTTGCCGGTGCTGCCGCCGGATTTGCGACCGATGGTTCAACTAGACGGAGGAAGATATGCCTCCTCTGACTTAAATGATTTATACCGCCGGGTAATTAATAGAAATAATAGATTAAAATACCTTTTAGAAATTAATGCCCCCGAAGTGATTGTTAGAAACGAAAAAAGAATGCTTCAGGAAGCAGTAGACGCTTTAATTGATAATGGAATGAGAAAAGGAACTATGATCCAAGCCACCACCGGAGGCAAGCGGCTTTTAAAATCTTTAGCCGATATTCTTAAAGGAAAACAGGGAAGATTCAGACAGAACCTTTTAGGAAAAAGAGTAGATTATTCCGGAAGGTCAGTAATTGTGGTGGGGCCGGAATTAGGAATTGATAAAGTTGGTTTGCCAAAGATAATGGCTTTGGAACTTTTTAAACCTTTTGTCATAAAGAAAATTTTAGACAAAGAATTAGCTTATAACGTGAGGGGAGCTTCTCGGCTAATTGAAGAAGAAACCGATGAAGTTTGGGCTTGTTTGGAAGAAGTGGTCAAGGATAAATTGGTTTTATTAAACCGCGCTCCCACTCTGCATAGATTGGGTATTCAGGGCTTTTATCCAATATTGATTGAAGGGGAATCAATCAGAATTCACCCCATGGTTTGCAAGGCCTTTAACGCTGATTTTGACGGTGATCAGATGGCAGTCCATTTGCCTTTATCTGATATAGCTCAGAAAGAAGCCAAAGAAAGAATGCTTGCCGGTTTAAACCTTTTGAAACCAGCTACCGGAACGCCGGTCATCACTCTTTACCAAGATATTGTGCTGGGTTGTTATTGGTTAACAAAAGAGGAAGCGACGTTGAAGGGTGAAGGCAAGATATTCGGTAGTCCGGATGAAGCTATTTTAGCTTCCGAACACGGAGAAGTGGCTTTGCAAGCTAAGATCAAAGTAAGAATGGGCAGAGATTTTGTTGAGACAAGCGTGGGCAGAATTTTATTTAATGAAACCCTGCCAGCAGATTTTCCTTTCCAGAACCAAACAATCAAGGTGAGAGATATTGAAAAAATAGCCGGTCAAATTTTGGAAAAATATGATTATCAAACCATTGACAAAACTTTAGATAAAATTAAAGATTTGGGATTTGAAGGCGCAACCCAGGCCGGTATCACCTGGGGAATAGATGATTTAGTTATCCCTCCGGAAAAACCCAAAATAATGGAGGCGGCCGAAAAAGAAGTGGAGGCGATTGAAGGGCATTTCAAAAAAGGTTTGCTAACCAGAGAAGAAAAAACAGCCAAAGTAATTGAAATCTGGACCAGAGCCAAAACAGCAATTGAAAAGTTAGTTCCTCTGTCCCTACCCCCTTCAGGTCCGGTATTTCAAATGATAGATGCCGGAGCTAAAGGTTCTTGGGGGCAGCCCGTCCAAATGGCGGGAATGAAGGGTTTAGTGATTAATCCCGCCGGTCAAATTATTGAGTTGCCGGTAAAAAATTCTTTTAAAGAAGGTTTTAACGTATTGGAATACTTTATTTCTACTCACGGTGCCAGAAAGGGAACAGCTGACACTGCTTTAAGAACTTCTACGGCTGGATATTTAACCCGTCGTTTAGTTGATGTCGCCCATGAAGTGGTGATTACTGAAGAGGATTGTAAAGACAAAGAGGGCATTGAGATTTATCGCCAAGATGCCGAAGAGATTGGCCAGAATTTCTTGCTTAAAATTGCCGGAAGAGTTTGTTTAGAAAAAATTAGAGGCATTTGCAAAGAGGGAGAAATTATTAATTGGGAGAAGGCTGAAAAAATAGCCAAGTCAGATATTGAGAAAGTAAGGGTGCGTTCCCCTTTGAGTTGTAAATCAACAAGAGGAGTTTGTCAAAAATGCTACGGTTTAGATTTAGGTAATAACGAACCAATAAAAAACGGTGAGGCGGTAGGAATTGTCGCAGCTCAGGCCATAGGGGAGCCGGGCACTCAATTAACTATGAGAACCTTTCATACCGGAGGAGTGGCCGGGGGCGGCGACATCACTATGGGATTGCCCAGGGTGCAAGAAATTTTTGAATCTAGGTTGCCCACTGGCAAGGCAGAAATTGCCCCAGCTGACGGAAAAGTTTTAGAAATAACTCCAGAGAGAATAATCCGGATTAAGTTTAAACCAGATATCAAAAAACAAAGTAAACTCGCTTCTAAGCAGGCAAAATCTAAAAAGAGCAAAAAATCAGAAAAGATTGATTTTCAGGCACCTCCAAGGGTGGCCATTTGGGTAGAGCCAGGTCAAGCTATTAAGGCCGGCCAACAACTTTGGGAGGGAAGTTTGGATTTGAAGGAGTTGTTTAAGCTTTCCGGTGAGAGAACCACGCAGCGACATATTATAAAAGAAATCCAGAAAATTTATGTTACTCAGGGAGCTTTAATTCACGACAAGCATTTAGAAATAATTGTTCGTCAGATGTTTTCCAGAATAAGAATTAAAAACCCTGGAGACAGTTTGTTTATAGTCAACGAGATTGTAGAGAGGTCAAAATTTATTGAAGAGAATGCCAGATTGAAGAAAGAGAAAAAAACTTTAGCTAAAGGTGCGCCGGTGTTGTTGGGAATTTCCAGGGTAGCTTTAACCACCGATTCATTTTTATCAGCCGCCTCTTTTCAAGAAACTTCCCGAGTGTTAATTAAAGCAGCCGTAGAGGGCAAGGAAGATAAATTGAGAGGATTGAAAGAAAATGTAATTATTGGGAAGTTAATTCCGGCCGGTACTGGTTTTAAAGTAGAGAAAGAGTTAAAATAAAGTAGGAATGCCCAAGAAAAAAACAAGAAAGAATAAAAAAAAATCTAAAAAATCTTTCTCTAAAGAAAAGAAATCTTCTAATTTTTTCATCTTGCCCCGGGCCACCCAAAGGCATATTTTGGGAGTAATAAGTTTATTATTAGCTATAATAATTGCTTTAAGTTTTTTTGAAAAAGCCGGGATAGCTGGTCAGGCCATAATGGAAGCCCTGGCCTTTTTGATTGGCAAGGCAATTTTTGCTATACCCTTAATTTTAGTTTTCGCTGCTTTAGTATTTTTTACTACCCGTTATCATAAGTTTTTGGGAGGAGTGTTTTTGGCAATTCTTCTTTTAGCTTTTGGAATATCAGGAATTATAAGTACTTTATATCATCCGGAAACTGAAGCAGATAAACCCGGGGGTTGGTTGGGATATTTAATAACTTATCCTTTTTTAAAATTTTTTGGCCTTTGGGTTACTCAAATAATTACCATCGGGGTTATTGTAATAGGAGGATTAATTTTTTGGTATTTACTCCGACAACCAAAAACAGAAGGAGCAGAAACTCGTCAGCTGGCAGAGGAAAAGAAAAAACCCTCTTTAATTAAGAAAATCTTTACCCCGCCACAATTTAAAGTGAAAGAAATAGAGCCGGCTACCAAAAACTACAATTCTCCCGCTGCCAGTCCCCCTCTTACGGACGAATTAGGACTAGACCTGAAAACCAAAAAAATTCCTAAAAAAGCTCCTTCGGCCCAATATCAAATGCCCTCTCTGGATTTATTGTCTTCGGACAAAGAAAAGCCAACGGCTGGCGACACCAGGATTAATTCTGCCATTATTAAAAAAACCTTAGAGAATTTTGGTATTCCTGTTGAAATGTCCGAAATTAATATCGGCCCTACGGTTACCCAATATAGTTTAAAGCCGGCCGAAGGAATAAAGCTTTCTAAAATCACCACCCTTTCCAACGACCTTTCTTTAGCTTTAGCGGCTCACCCCATTAGAATTGAAGCGCCAATTCCCGGTAAATCCTTAGTGGGAATTGAAGTTCCCAACAAAGAAAGAGCTAAGGTCAGATTAAAAGATTTAATTGCCGATTATCAATTTCAGCACGCCCTTTCTAATTTAGTTTTCTGTTTGGGGAGAAATGTTTCGGGCCGGGCAGTTTACGGCGATTTAACCAGAATGCCCCATTTGCTGGTAGCCGGTTCTACCGGAACCGGGAAAACTATTTTTCTAAACTCTTTGATTCTCTCTTTGCTTTATCGCAATGGACCGGCCACTTTAAGGTTTATTTTAATTGACCCCAAGAGAGTAGAGTTTACGGTTTATCAGGGCCTTCCCCATCTTCTTTGTCCCGTTATCTTTGATCCTCAAAGAACCATCAACGCCTTAAAATGGTTAATTTCAGAGATGGAAAAAAGATTTAATATTTTATCAGAAGAAAAATTCCGCGATATTAACGGTTACAACGAAGTTGCTTTTAAAAACGGAGAAGAGCCCCTGCCCTACATTGTTTTAATAGTGGATGAGCTGGCAGATTTAATGGCTGCCCGAGGCAGAGATATGGAAGCCGGGATTGTCAGATTAGCCCAGATGGCTAGAGCTGTAGGAATCCATTTGATTTTAGCCACCCAGCGGCCATCGGTGGAGGTAATTACCGGTTTAATAAAAGCCAACGTTACTTCTCGAGTAACCTTTCAGGTTGCTTCTCAGGTTGATTCCAGAACTGTGCTGGATACGGCCGGAGCAGAAAAGCTTTTGGGCTTGGGCGACATGCTTTATATTTCAGCTGAAACAGTTAAACCAAAGAGAATCCAAGGAGCTTATATTTCAGAAAAAGAAGTAAGAAAGGTAGTGGAACACATTAAAGAACAGGCCTTGAAAATTCCCGAAGTGGCAGAAAAAATTGAAGAAGGTGTTTTAGAAAATCATTTAGCCCAAGACTTAAAGAAAAGCTTAGAGGGCGAACCGGCAGAGGGCGGCTTTGAAAGTTTTTATGATACCGGAGAAGGAGAAGACCCTTTGTATGAAGAAGCAAAAAGAGTGGTCATTGAAGCCAGAAAGGCCTCCGCCTCCCTTTTGCAAAGGAGATTGCGTATTGGTTACGCTAGAGCGGCCAGATTGATTGATATGCTGGAAGAAAAAGGAGTGGTTGGGCCGGGAGAAGGGGCTAAACCCCGAGAAATTTTATTTAAATCTGAAGAAGAAAATTCCTCAGTTGATGACGATTGGGAGAAAGTATAAAATAAAACTATGATTAAAAAAAGACAAAAAAATCCGCCAGCTGGCGAAAAAAACGGAGATTTAAAAGAAGCAGTAGAAGAAATTAAACAAAGATTCGGCGAAGGAGCAATAATGAAGCTAAAAGAAGCCACGGCGGTTGATGTAGACGTAGTTTCTACCGGCTCTATTTCTTTAGACAAGGCCCTGGGAGTAGGAGGTATGCCTCGGGGCAGGGTAATTGAAATATACGGACCGGAAGCAAGCGGAAAAAGTACGCTGGCTCTGCACGTTTGCGCTGAAGCTCAGAAAAAAGGCGGGGTGGCAGCTTTTATTGACGCTGAACATGCCTTAGATCCAGATTATGCCAAGAGAATTGGGGTTAATGTTGACGATTTATTAATTTCTCAACCTGATTCAGGAGAACAGGCCCTGCAGATTTTAGAAACCTTGGTTCGTTCGGGCGAAGTCGACGTCATCATTATAGATTCGGTGGCCGCTTTGGTGCCTAAAGCTGAGATTGCCGGAGAAATGGGAGAATTTCAAATTGGTCTTCAGGCGCGGCTGATGAGCCAGGCCTTAAGAAAACTTTCAGGAATTATTTCAAAAACCAAAACAATAGTAATCTTTCTGAACCAAACTAGAATGAAAATCGGTATGGCTTGGGGAAATCCAGAAACTACGCCGGGAGGGCTGGCTTTAAAATTTTATGCTTCCGTCAGGATTGATCTAAGGAGAATCGCCCAGCTGAAGCACAAAGACGAAATCATTGGCAACCGGGTTAAAGCCAAAATTGTTAAAAATAAAGTCGCTCCGCCCTTCAAAACTACTGAGTTTGACATCTATTACAACGAGGGAATTTCTAAGATTTCAGATATTATCAATAGCGGATTAAAAGCTGGCATAATAAAAAAAGCCGGTTCTTGGCTTCAATTTGAAAATACAAAATTAGGACAAGGGCTGGAAGCTACCAGAAACTTCCTTAAAGACAACTCAGAAACAAGAAAGAAGATTGAAAAGACCTTACTTACCTGAACGAAGTGAGAGATGAGAGATGAGCTGAATAGCTCATCGATTGGTAGTAGTGGGTAGCAGGCCTAAATGACGGGCTCTTTTAATCGCCTTAGCCAATTTTCTTTGATGGCTGGAACAAACTCCGGTTCTTTTTTTTGCTCTAATTTTCCCCAGGCCGGAGATAAAACGGCGGAGCAAATCCGTATCTCTATAATCTATTTCTTTAATATTGCGCTGACAAAAATAACAATCCATATAATTGTTTAAAACGGTATGTCTTTGACGTCAATGTCGTTTTCTTCAACAACGGGAATATCTTCTTGAGGCGGTGTTTCTTCAGGTCTTTCGCTCGGTACAGATTTTCCGGCAGACCTGGGACCAAGCTGTATTCTTTCTCCGATAATTTCGGTTCTATATCTTTGGTTGCCAGAGCTATCCTGCCAGTTTCTTGTTTGGAGGCGTCCTTCAATTAAAACCAAAGAGCCTTTAGTTAAATAACGAGAAGCAATTTCAGCTGTTTTCCGCCAAAGAACAATATTGTGAAATTCAGTTTTTTCTTGTTTCTGACCGGAATTATCGGTCCAAATGCGATTAGTAGCCAAACGAAAAGAACAAACTTGTTGCCCTGAAGGAGTGCTTCTTAATTCTGGATCAACTACTAAGCGGCCAATTAAAATAACTTTATTGAGATTCATTTTTTATGAAATAAAAAATGAAGATGAAAATGAAGCTTTAGCTTCATTGACTAGATTCATCTGTTAAAATTTCTTCTAATTTTTTCTCAATTTCTTTTAACTCGACCTTTTCTACGGGTTTTTTCTTGATCGCCTTTTCTTTAACGGGTTTTCTCAAGACGGGAGCTGTCTCTTTTATCAAAGGTTTGGTGGTCAACAAGTAGCGAAGAATATTTTCTTCGTTTTTTAATTTATTTTCCAAGCTTTCTATTTTCTCAGAACTTAATTGAAAATTTATTATAATCAAATAAGCCGAACCTTTTTTCTTAATCGGATAGGCCAGCGCTTTTTTTTGAGCAAAAGCAGTTTCATTAAAAAATCCGCCTTCTTGCTGGACAAAAGAGGCAATTTTTTCCTTGATTGCACTTAACTCTTCTTCAGATAAATCTGGAGAGATTAAACAAGTTAATTCGTAAGATTTCATATGCGAAACTCTATAACGTCGCCGTCTTGAACTATATAATCTTTGCCCACCAGTTTCAGCTGGCCTGAATCTCGAGCTTCCTTCCATCCCCCAGCTTCTACTAATAACTGCCAGTTTATCGCTTCAGCTTTAATAAACTTTTCTTGAAAATCAGTATGGACTACGCCGCCAGCTTCTGGCGCTTTAGCTCCTTGTTTTAAAGTCCAAGCCCGAGTTTCCTTGCCGCCGGTTACAGTATAAAAAGTGATTAAATCAAGAATATTGTAGCAAGCGAGGATTAATTGGTCAAGCTGGGGCTTCATGCCCAATTCCTTGATTTCTTTTTCTGACAATTCTGACATTTCCAATTCATCTTTCAAATTCATTACTAAATGTTTAGTTTCCAGCAGGGAGTAGTCGGTTTTACCATTAGTGTTGAGGAGATAAAAAATCGGTTTTTTCCCCAAGAGATTTTCTTTTTCTTTTGCCTCCAAATCCTTTAACTCAAACTCAGTTTTAATTATTTCAATATCGTTCTGGGGGTTAATTTTACCAGTTACATTTTCCACATTTGGATTCTCAAAAACTCTAACCACCTCTATTATAGCATCGCAATTTCTGATATGGGAAAGAAACTGGTTGCCTAACCCTTCGCCTTTATGAGCGTTTTTGACCAAGCCTGCAATATCAACAAACTCAATTATGGTAGGCGTAACTTTTTCTGGCTTTATTACTTCAGCGATTTTTTCTAATCTTTCGTCAGGTACCTGAACAATGCCAACATTAGGATGAATGGTGGTAAAAGGGTAAGCAGCAATATCAACCGGGTTTTTAGTTAGGGCCTTGAATAAGGTGGACTTGCCCACGTTGGGTAGCCCCACAATTCCTACCGAAAAAGACATATTTTTATGGTATAATAAAGCATTATGAAAATCAACAGTAATATTTTCCGGGCTTACGATGTTCGGGGAATTTACCCCAAAGAGATTGATGAAGATATTGCTTATCGGCTGGGCAAAGCTTTTGTTGTTTTTTTAGAAAAAAAACAAAAGCTAGGAAAATTAAACATTGTAGTCGGTCGGGATAATCGTCTTTCCTCTCCCTCTCTTTTCGGCTCTTTAACCAAAGGAATTATTGAACAAGGAGGAAATGTCATTGATATAGGTTTTGCCACAACTCCAATGCTTTATTTTGCAGTTGCCCATTTTGGTTTTGACGGCGGCATTAACATCACCGCTTCTCATAATCCTTCTCAATACAACGGTTTCAAGTTGGTAAGAAAAAAAGCCATTCCAATAAGCGAGAAAAACGGGATTAAGGAAATTAAAAAAATGGTTTTAAAAGGAAACTTCAAAGGAAAAAAGAAAGGCAAGAAATTAAAAAAGAAAGTTTTGGAAGAATATATAGAATTTAATTGGAAGAGATTTAATCCTCAAAACATAAAACCTTTTAAGATTGTTGTAGATACAGCTAATGCAATAACAGGGACCGTTATCCCTAAATTTTTCAAAAGGACAAATTGTAAAATTTACCATCTTTATTCAAAATTGGACGGTTCTTTCCCCAATCACAACCCCGACCCCTTAATAAAAGAAAATTTAAAAAAACTTTGCCGAAAAATTAAACTGGAAAGAGCCAACTTAGGGGTAGCTTTTGACGGAGACGGCGACAGGATTATTTTTGTTGACGAAAAAAATAAAATTATTTCAGGGGATTTCATCACCGCTTTGATTGCTGAATTGATTTTAAAAAAGAAACCAAAATCAAAAATTTTTTACGATATCCGCTCTAGTAATATCGTTAAAGAGGTGATAAAGGAAAATAATGGAATTCCGATAGCTGGAAGAATCGGACATTCTTTTGTAAAAGAAAAGATGAGAAAAGAAGAAATAGCTTTTGCTGGAGAGTTTTCGGGCCATTATTATCATAAAGACCATTATTTTTGCGAATGCCCATTTTATGTTTTACTTAAAATTCTTAAGATTCTTTCTGAAAAGCAGGAACCTATTTCAAAGCTAATTAGACCCTTTAAAAAATATTTTCATTCAGGAGAAGTAAACTTTAAAGTAAAAAACAAAAAAAAGGCCTTAGAGGCCTTAAGGGATAAATTTCGTGGCGGGAAAACGCTAAAAATAGATGGGCTGAGAGTAGATTTTAAGGATTGGTGGTTTTTGGTTCGTCTTTCAAATACCGAACCAGTAGTTCGACTAACGGTGGAGGCAAAAACAAAAAGACTCTTAAAACAAAAGACCCATTTTATTTCTAACCTCCTCCATAGTTGATTGAGCGATAATTTGGGCTTTTTTAGCTCCTTGATTTAAAATCTCTTTTACATAAACTTCTCTAGCCAGAAGCTCTTTTCTTTTTCGGCGAAAGGGCTCCAAAGAATGCACTAAAAGTTCGGTTAAAGATTTTTTAAAATCAGCATAACCCCTATTCTTAAATTTCTTTTCCAGTTCTTTTATTGATTTGCCAGAAAATAGGGAATAAATAACCAAAAGGTTGGAGATGCCCGGTTTCGCTTTGGGGTTATATTTTATTACTCTGCCGGTGTCAGTAACGGCCTTAGAAATCTTTGCCTTAATCTCAGCCGGTTCATCAAAAAGCCCTAAATAACTTTCCGGCCTGTCGGTTTTAGACATTTTTTTAGTGGGCTGTTGTAAACTCATAATCCTGGCTCCGGCTTTTGGCAATTTTACTTCAGGAATTTTAAAGATTTGACCGAATCTTTGATTAAATCTTTTAGCAATGGTTCTGGCTAATTCTACATGCTGTTTTTGATCTTCTCCCACCGGGACAAGGTCGGTTTGATAAAGCAAAATGTCAGCTGCCATTAAAATTGGATAATTCAAAAGACCGGCATTAAGATTGGCCTTGAATTTTTTGGCTTTTTCTTTGTATTGAGTCATTCGGTTTAAATCACCGACGGGCGTAACGGTATTTAAGAGCCAGCACAATTCGGCATGTTCTTTTACTTGGGATTGAACAAAAATTATGGATTTTTCTGGATTAACCCCGGCCGCCAAATAAACAACGGCTTTTTCTAAAATTAAGTCCTGCAGCCTTTTGGGATTAAAAGGGGCAGTAAGAGCGTGTAAGTCCACAATACAAAAAATACACTCATTTTTTTCTTGGAATTCTACCCATTGGCGGAGCGCTCCTAAATAATTTCCGATATGAATTTCTCCAGTTGGCTGAATGCCGCTAAAGATGCGCATAACTTATTTTAAATTTTTAATTTTTAAACCTCTATCACCACCGGTAGAATCATCGGCCTTCTTTGGGTTTTGGTATAAAAGAATTGGCCAATTTTATTCCGAATTTCATCTTTCACATAGCTCCAATTAACAGCCCCTCCGGAACCGGTAGCTTTGTTAATAATTTCAATCACTTTTTTTCGGGTTTCTCTAAGCAATTCTTTTGATTCCCGCAGGTAAACAAACCCCCTAGATATTATATCAGGAGATCCCTTTACTTTTCCAGTAGTTTTATCAATTACGGTAACAATTACGAACATTCCGTCTTTAGCTAACATTTGCCTATCTCTTAAAACCACATCGCCCACGTCGCCAATGCCCAATCCATCCACCATAATGTAATTTGAAGGGACGCCATGTTTTTCAACCGAAATCTTTTTCGGATTTAAATTAATAATCTGGCCATTTTCAGCTACGACAATATTTTTTTCTGGTATTCCCGCTTCCCGAGCTATTTCAGCATGAGCAACTAACATTGAGTATTGTCCGTGGATTGGCAAAAAGAATTTCGGCTTCATTATTTTTATCATTTCCTTCAGTTCGTCTTTTTGGGCGTGACCTCCGGCGTGAATATCCATCATCTTGTAGTGAAAAACTTTTACCCCGTGGCGTAAAATGTCATCTTTCAGCATTTGAACGGTTCTTTCGTTTCCGGGAATGACCGAAGAAGAAAGAATAACTGAATCTCCCTTTTTCAGACGGATATGGGGATGTTCTCTATTGGCAATTTTCATTAAAATAGCCGAACCCTCACCCTGAGCTCCGGTGCAAAGAACAGCAATTTTGGAGTCGGGATAATTACTAATTTCTTTAGCCTTAATAAAAGTCTCTTTTTTAGCTTTGACATATCCTAAAATTTTTGAGATTTCTACGTTGGTTTTCATAGAATAACCTTCTACGCAGACCTTCCGGCCGTATTTTTCTGAGAGAGAGATGATTTGCTGAACTCGGTTAATTAAAGAGGCAAAAGTAGCGGCGATAATCCTGCCGGAAGAGTGCTTAAAAATTTCCTCTAAGTTTTTTTCAATGGTTTTTTCCGAAAGAGAATGGTTTTCTTCTTCGGCGCCGGTAGAGTCAGAAAGCAAAAGTAAAATTTTTCTTTTTCCGAAAGATCTTAATTTTTGAAAATTGGTGGGTTTGTCATTTACCGGGGTGGGGTCAAATTTAAAATCGGAGGTATGTAAAATATTGCCCACCGGAGTTTCAATAAAGAGGCCCAAATTGTCAGGGATATTGTGGTTTTGTCGGAAAAATTCAATTTTAAACGGTCCTATTTTTACTTTGGAACCGTCTTTTACTTCGTTAATGTCTAATTTCGGTTGATTGGGAAAATCCCCCTGTCTTTTTAAAATTATTCCCCGCGTTAGGGGAGAAGCATAAATTTCCAGAGAGGGATGCCAAACTTTTTCCATTAGGTAGGGGACAGCGCCAATGTGGTCGTAATGGCCGTGAGTAAAAACTACCCCAAAAACGTTTTTTCTCTTATCATTAAGATAGCTGGCGTTGGGAACAATATAATCTATGCCAGGCATATCCTCTCCCGGCATACGGAAGCCCATATCGCAAATCAAAATTTTCCCCTGCCATTCCAGGAGCATCATATTGCGACCAACTTCCCCCAGACCGCCCAAGGGAATGATTCTTAAATTAGGTTGTTTTTTAGACATAAGTCAGTGCGGACGGAGAGAATCGAACTCTCACGGGCTTTCGCCCCTTGATTCCTGAAACCAAGGTGTCTACCAATTCCACCACGTCCGCCTATTTTAAGAATTTTTTAAGTTCTTTACCGAATTGAGGATGTTTTAAGGATAGATAAAAATTTGATTTTAGATAAGCTAATTTATTGCCGCATTCCAGCCATTTCCCTTCAAACTCATAACCGTAAATTTTTTCGCCATTTTCAATCGCTTTCCCTAAAATTTCATCGGTTATTAACTCTTTGTTTTTATTTAAAGGATTCTTTTTGAGCCACTTGAAAATTTTGGGCGTAAAAATATATTTTCCGACAATTGCCAAATTAGAAGGGGACTCTTTGATTCGCGCTGGCTTTTCAACAATTTTTTTAATTTGATACGTTTGACTAGCTACTTTTTCCCCTCCGACCATTCCGTATGACTTAAAACTTTCTTTCGGAATTTTATAAAGCGCCACAACTGGACTTTTATATTTTTCAAATACTTTAATTAGCTGCCGAAGGCAGGGAATTTTTGATTCAACTACGTCGTCCGCCCACAAAACAGCAAAAGGTTCTTTTCCTACCAGTTTTTGTGCTTGTAAGAGAGCGTTGCCGTCTCCTAAAGGTTTCTTTTGGAAAACGTAGGAAAAAGAAAGATTTCTAGAAATTTTTTCTAAATTTTTAAGCTCCTTTAAAAGATAATTCTTCCCTCTCATCTTTAGAATCGCTTCAAGCTCGGGTGTTTTTTTAAGATATTTTTTGAAGTAATCCTGAACTTCTTTTCTATCCGGTTGGCTGACAAAAATTATTTCTTTAATTCCGGAAGCCCTAGCTTCTTCAACAATACATTGAATTACGGGCTTATCCACCAAAGGCCAGAGTTCTTTTGGTAAAACCTTGCTCAGGGGCAAAAATCTGGTTCCCAAACCAGCGATCGGTATCACCGCCTTTTTAATAGTGGACATAGATTATTTTAAAAAACTTAAGTCAGATGGTAAAGATTTAAGAGGTTTTTCAAAACGTAATGGAGGTACTTTAGCATAATTTTTATTTTTAATCCAGCCCGATTTTGTATAAAAATAGCCGGCGCCCTTCATTTTTTCTAATTCTTCATAGACATTTTTATTTTTTACAGAAACCCAATTGGCAATTTTTAATTCTTTTTTAGAGGGGTTGATAATTATAGCAGCGTATTTTGGAGGAAATATTACGCATTTCCTGTTTTTCGCTTCAATGGCAACAATATTTTCAATAATTTTTCCTTTTGCTTTTTGCATTAAAAAAATTGCCTTTCCTTTAAGAACCATATATAGTTCTTGAAAATTTTTTGAATTGCGGTTGCCTTTAGTTCTGACAAATTCTTTTCCCAGCATTCGGGGAGGGACAACAGTAATGTCGTATCTTAAACTGTTTTTTTTCTTAACTCCTCTATAAATATAATAAACCTTGAGATTGGGAGCAGTTTTAGCCCATTTCTGATCGTAAAGAACATTTTTCATTTCATTTAAATATCTTACCTGTGGTTTAATCTGTTTTATTACCATACTCTTTTGGTTTTAATATACCACTCCTCAATTTCTGAAAACCTTTGAGAAGGTTCAATAATGGTTTTATTTTTTATTCCTTTAATTTCTTTGGAAACCAAATAAAGATAATCGGGAGTGTACAAAAATACGCAGGGGGCATCTTCAATCAAGATGCTTTGGAACTCTTCTAACTTTTCTTTCCTCAGCTCTTTATCTAAAGTCTGACGGGCCTCTTCTAATAATTTATCGCCTTCTTTGTTTTCATAGCTGGCCAGATTTAATCCCGGGTCTTTCTTTTGGGAAGAATGCCAGAAAGGAAACGGATCGGGGATGGTCCCCAGAACCTCTCCAAACAGCAGAGTTTCAAACTTTCTGGGCTTGATAATGTCTTTTTCTAAAGTAAAGACATCAAAGGTTGTTATTTCTATTTTTACCCCTATTTTTTGCCATTGTGATTTCAATTGTTCGGCAGCTTCAATTAATACAGGTTGTTCTACCGTAGTTAAAGTAAATTTTAGAGGAAAAACATCTTCTCCGGTTTCAAAGCAAATTTCATTTAATTTTTCTCTAGTCATAGATTTAACATCTCCCGTGCCTTGAGTTAGGCCAATAGGCGTTAGAATGTCTTCTTTATATTTTTCCTGAAAATTATTTACCGCCCCTTCGGTCTTGGGACCAAAGTAACCTGTCACTTCTCCTTCAGGATAAACTTCCGGGTCTTTAGCCAAACATCTTTGAAGTTCTTTTACTTCATCTCCCTGGGAGCCGCGAGAGAGGTCGCTCTTGAATTGAAAAGCCGGTTCCTTTTTTACTGTTTTTATTCTTAAGCCTTCTTCATTTACCAGAGCTTCAGCGAGGGGTGAAGATGAACGGAGTTCATCGACTTTAACAAATCCGGCTTTTTCCAGCATCTCTTCAGCCAATACAGGATTATATTGATAAACCTTTTCTGGTTCTTCAAATCCGTAAAATTCCGGCAAAATGGGAGAATTAACTACTCTTCCGTAATCCAAGAGGACCTTGTCCACCAATTCTTTTTTGTCGGTTCCGTAATTTAAGGCCTGTCTTACTTTTTCTTCAGCTAAAATTTTAGCCTGGTCTGGATTAAAAAAGACGCTGAAATAACGAGGCAAAGACAAAGAATAAAGATTGGCAAAGCTGTTAAGGTTTTCCGGAGAAGACAAGGCCATATTTTGGACAACTCCTCTTCTAAAGGCAGAAATTAGTTCTTCTTCGGTTTCAAAAAAGCGAAAAGCTATTTTAGATAAATGGGGTTTTTGGCCATAATAATAAGGATTACGGTTTAAATCCAAAGAAACTATTTTCCCTTCCTGATCTTGCGTTAAATTTTTTAATTTGTAGGGACCCGAACCGATTGGTTTTAAATTGTAAGAACTAAGAGGGAAATTTTGAGGAATAACCGTTTCCCAGATGTGTTTGGGTATTATTTTTAATGTACAGTTTTCCAAAAAAATCGGGGATTCATTTGTCAAACTGAATCTTACTCCTAAATCAGAAATTTTTTCTACTTCTACCCCTAGCCAGTTAGCTCGTAGAGGGCTTTTTATATCCGAGTTTTGGATTGTTTCTATGGTAAAAATTATATCATCAGCAGTGAGCGGTTCACCGTCCTGCCAAAAAAGCTCCTCTTTTAAATAAAATTCCCAAATCTTCCCTTCTTCTAAGGCTTCATATTTTTTTGCCATATCGGGAACAATATCACCCGAGGGACTATATTTCATTAAGCCAGAGAAAATTAATTGAGTTATGTCTTTATCAGCATCATTGGAGGGAGAATAAATTGGATTAATCCAGCGAGGAAAGCCCACTACTCCTTCAACAAAACTTCCGCCATCGGCCGGTTGAATAGTGGTGTTGTTAAGATAGGCCTGAAAAATTAAAAAGGAAAAACTACCCAAGAATAAAACTAAGAAAATAGAAAAAAAAAGTTTTTCTTTCGGAGAAAGAACTTTAAAAAACTGCCTCCATTGATTTTTGGAAGGCCATTTGCGCATTTTTATTTAAGAAGAAGATTTAAAATAGCTAAAGCTATAAATAAAAAACCAAAAGTTACTGAGGCCCAAAAGAGTTTTTTCTGAATGCCTCGACGAGTAGCATAAAAACCTCCTTCGCCCCCGAAGGACGAACCTAAGGCCGTTCCCCTTTGCTGTAAGAGAATAGTAATAATTAAAAATATCGCCACTGCAATTTGTGATACGGGAAGAAATTTTTCCATACTATTGTTCTAATGCCCCTCTTCTTCTGGAAGAATAGAGGCCAAAAAGAAAACTTAAAATCCAAATAACCAAAGTTAGCCAAAAAAGAGCTACTACTCCCTCTACGACAAATTCCGGAAAGAAAAGGTCCACCAGCCAAATCATTAACATATTTATTACCAGACCAAACAAACCGAAAGTCAGGATGCGGAGGGGGAGAGTGACTATTCTGACGATTGGCTTGATAAAGAAATTGACTATCCCTAATGCTCCCCCTACTAAAGCAAAAATCTGCCAAGCAGCAGTAAACTCAAAACCTAAAAAACTGCTTTCGCCAGGTATGAGCTCTAAGCTTACTCCGGTGATAAAACGGACCCCTAAAAAAACTCCTAAAATTCCCACTACAACATGCCAAAATAATCTATCCATGTATGTTTTTTTAATATACCAAGAATTCACTTTTCAAGCAAGTCCCGTATATCAACTTCCAGCCCCTTCATTCTCAATTTTCTATGGTAAGAGATGGCGAAACGGTGAGCTTCGTCGCGCAGCTGCAAAATTAGATTAAAAATTTCTCTCGGCAAGCTTTTTAGCAAAATCGGTTTTTTCTTCTTCTCAACATATAATTTATTCTCTTTTTTAGCTAAAGCTATCACGGGAATCTTAGTGACTGAAATTGCAGCATTCAACTGAGCTTTTCCGCCGTCAATTAAAATCAATTCCGGCCAGCCCCATTCTGGATGATTAAACCTTCTATTTAAGCATTCTTTTATCATAGCTGTATCGTTGGGCTTGCCGGCCGCTTTTATTTTAAATTTCCGATAAAAATTTTTATTTGGTAAGCCGTTAATAAAAACCACCATAGAACCTGTCGCTTCTTTGCCCTGAATGTTGGAAATATCGTAGGCCTCAATTCTTTCTATGGATTTTTTAATTTTTAAGATTTTCTTTAATTTTTTTTCTGTTTTTTCCTCTACGTCATAATTCGACAATCGTCGTGTTAAGGCGTATTCAAGGAAGGGGAGGGAGAAGATTTTGGCGTTAGCCAAAATCTTCTCCAGGGATTGGATTTGATCTCGGATTTTGGCGGCTTTCTCAAATTCTTGTTTCCGGGAAGCATTTTTCATCTCTCTTTTAAGTTTTTTTAGTACCGACTGGCTTTTGCCGTTCAGAATGGAAATTAAATTTTTAATGTCTTTTTGATACTTTTTCTTGTCAGGATCAGGACCGGGGCATAAATCCAAATGACACCAAAGGCAGGGACCTTGAGGGTGCTTTTTAACCGTATAGTAGGGAAAAACTTTTCTGAGAAATCTTAAAGTTTTTTTTAAGGCCCTCCCCTCTACAAAAGGACCAATATAGTTAGCACCTCCTTTTGTTTGGTGGGTAAGAAAAATCCTGGGTAATTCTTCTTTAGTGATAGCGACATAAAAGTAATTTTTGTCGTCGCGCCAAACTATATTATATTTTGGCTGGTGTTTTTTAATTAAATTGGCTTCTAAAATCAAGGCTTCAATCTCAGAATCGGTTTTAATATAACCTATTTTTTCTATTTGGCTGATAAACAAACCATCACGGTAAGACGATCTTTTAAAATGATTTTTTACTCTTTCTTTAATATTGGTGGCCTTGCCTATATACAAAAAACATTTATTTTTAAAGACATAAACCCCTGAACTTTTTGGAAGCTGAGAGAACTTATCTTTTGTTAGATATTTAAACTTTTCCATTGCTCTGCTCAATTTTAACTTAATTTCTCAAATAAAACAAAAACCCCCGTGTACGAAGAAATAAAGACGCACGGGGGTTATTAGGGTTAGAGATAGAGAGCTTATTTGTTTAGCTTAGACCTTCATTTTGACACAGGAAGATCGTGCCAGGATAATCGAGACCCCCTTCTTCAACAAAGATATTGTAGGATTGCAGACGAATAATCGAGTTCCACGCTGGATATCCGGGCACAGCGTAGATCGGGGAAATAAAGTATGTACCCGGTTGTTCTACGACGAACCTATACTGCCCGTCGTCGCCTACTACGGTCTCCTGTACTGGTATGCTTTCTTTACCGACAAGTTGGAATAACTGTAATTTTAGTCCGGTAGCTGGCCAATCAAAGTTATCCAGGGCTCCGATGGTTCCGTGGTCCACGTAAGCCCGTCCCGTAATGGTATTTTCATTAATGGTAATTTTTAATGTTTGCGCACTATCATGCCAGCCAATTCCACAAACTGCTATAACGGATGCAAGGATCAGTATGACTAGCGCTATTTTCCAGATACTTACATTTATTTTTTTCAATGTTAACCTCCTTTTACTCTCTATCTCCTAAGCTGGCTGAATTATACTACCTATTTTTCAATTTGTCAAGCATGGCTTTTAACTTTCTAAATCTCTGACTGGAAAAAATCGTTAATTTGAATATTGACTGGAATCACTTCCTTAATCTGATCATCTTCTATAATAACTTTTAATAGAAGTCCTTTCATTGTTTCTTCGGAAAAATCCTGGTCAAAAATAAAATTTCCTAAGCTGTAAAAAATCCAGCCGTCTTTATATTTTTCATTCGGTTGAATTACGTGAGAATGATGACCAATTATTAAATCGGCGCCAGAATCAATAGCCATTTTGGCAAAATCAATTTGAAATTGAGAGGGTGCTTTTTTATATTCTTCACCAGCGTGCAAAGAAACGATTAAAATATCTACTTCTTTTTTTGCCCTTTTAATATCTTCTTCAACCCGGCTAAAATCTTCAATGTTTATCCAGGCGATGCCCGAATTTTGATTTCCGGCTCGCCAAACCTCAGGACCAAGGTTGGTATAAGCTAAAAAACCTATTTTTATATCTTTAATTTCTTTAATCAGAAGAGAAAACGCTTCTTCTTGGTCCAATCCCGCGCCAACGCAAGAAATTCCGGTTTCTTTTAATCTCAAAAAAGTATCTTCCAAAGCCGCTCTGCCATAATCAAAAGCGTGGTTATTGGCCAAAGACAAAACATCAAAACCAGCAAAAACCAGACCTTTAACGGCTTCAGGTTCTGCCCGAAAAGAATAAATACTGCCCACCTTTACGCCTTTATCAGAGATGACGTTTTCTAAATTACCAAAAAGAACATCGGCTTCTTTTAAATAGTCGGCAATTTTTAAAAAGGGAAAATTATAGTCTCCTTTTCCTTGACTTTCAATTATTAATTCTACTCCCCGATCAAGCATTATATCTCCCACCAGAATTAAGGAGACCGTTTCCTTCTTGGGCAAGATAGTTTCCGGAGTATTAATGATGGAATTTGAAAAATCATCAATTATAAAAAGTAGGGCAGTGCCGGTTAGTATGACAAAAAGTATAAAAATTAGCCAAGGTAGAATCCTCTGCATCACCTATATTTTACCCCTTCTTGAAGTTTACTGAAAATTGGTGTATAATTACACACTATGTTTGCTGATGATTTTATCAAAATTCGGGGAGCCAGAGTCCATAATTTAAAAAACGTTGATGTAGATATCCCCAAAAATAAACTAGTGGTGATTACCGGGATTTCTGGTTCTGGAAAATCATCTTTAGCTTTTGATACTTTATATGCTGAAGGTCAAAGAAGATATGTTGAGAGTTTATCGGCTTATGCCAGGCAGTTTTTGGGAGTTATGGACAAACCTGATGTAGATAAAATTGAAGGTATTTCGCCGGCTATCTCTATTGACCAGAGAAAAGCTTCTCATAATCCGCGTTCAACCGTGGGTACTATTACGGAGATATACGATTACCTCCGTCTTTTATTTTCCAGAATAGGCGTGCCCCATTGCCCTAAATGCGGCAAGGAAGTTTCCCGGCAAACGATTGACCAGATTACTGAGCAAGTTATGAAACTTCCCAAGGGGAAAGAAATTATAATTTTGGGTCCAGTAATTCAAGGAAAGAAAGGAGGACACCAAGGAATTCTGGAAGAAATTCAAAGAGCAGGATTTGTTAGAGTAAGAATTGACGGGATTATTCATCGCGTAGAAGAAGCTCTGGCTGCGATCTTAGACAGAAAGAAAAAACATAATATTGAGGTGGTGGTAGATAGGTTGGTATTGGACAAAGGATTGGATAAATCAAGATTGGTTGACTCTTTGGAAACTGCGCTGAAATTAGGCAAAGGAGTGGCGATGGTGTTCGTTGAGGCTTTCGCCTCATCTCACGCCTCGGCTAAAGCCTCAGCAAATAATCTAATATTTAGCGAGCATTTTGCCTGTGAAAATTGCGGTATTTCTTTGCCAGAATTAGAGCCGCGACTTTTTTCTTTTAATTCGCCTTACGGCGCTTGTCCGGCTTGCCAGGGCTTGGGCGAAAAATTAGAAGTAGATCCAAAGCTGGTTATTCCCAATCCTAATTTATCAATTGCCGAAGGCGCAATTTTTCCTTGGGCTCATGCTTCCCATAAAATCGGCCGGCAGGGATATTTCTGGTGGCAACTGCAAGATTTAGCCGAAGAATTAAAATTTTCCTTAGACACGCCGGTAAAAAGCTTATCTAAAAAAATTATCAATGCCATTTTACGTGGTTCGGGTTCTTACGAAGGTGTAATTCCAAATTTAGAGAGAAGATATCACGAAACGGATTCAGAATACACCCGTCAGGAGATTGAACAATATATGGTTGAAAAAAAATGTGAAATTTGCCAAGGGAAAAGATTGAAACCCGAAGCCCTTTCTGTAACAGTAGCTGGAAAATCAATTAGCCAAGTAGTAGAGATGCCCATTAGTAAAGCAAAAGAATTTTTCCAGACCCTCGTTTCTAACAAATTATCCCATGGGACAAATATCCAGAAGATGGCTCAGCCGATTGTTAAAGAAGTTATTAATCGTCTGCAGTTTTTGGCCGATGTCGGCCTGGATTATTTAACTTTAAATAGGAAAGCGGCCACTTTGGCTGGAGGGGAAGAGCAAAGAATTAGATTAGCCACTCAAATTGGTTCAAAACTAACCGGCGTTTTGTATATTTTAGATGAGCCCTCGGTCGGCCTGCATGCCAGAGACCAGGGGCGACTGATTGAAACTTTAAGAAAATTAAGAGATTTGGGCAATAGCATTACAGTAGTAGAGCACGATCCCCAAACCATCAGAGCGGCGGACTGGATAATTGATGTCGGGCCGGGAGCAGGCAAGCATGGCGGCAAAATAACTTTTGAAGGGACTGCAAAAACATTACTGAAATCAAAAACTCTAACAGGAGATTACTTATCTGGACGCAAAAAAGTAGAAATAAAAGATGCCAAATCTAATCCGCCAGTTGGCGGACCAAATTCAAAATTTCTAACAATTAAGGGTGCGAAAGAACATAATCTCAAAAATATTAATGTAAAAATCCCCCTGGGCAATTTTGTTTGTATTACCGGAATTTCAGGATCGGGAAAGAGCAGCTTAATGAACGATATTTTAGCCCGAGCTTTGATGAAAAAATTTTATAAATCCAAAGAAGAACCGGGCGAACATAAAGAGATTTTAGGAACAGAATATTTAAATAAAGTAGTTTTAGTTGACCAGTCGCCAATTGGCCGAACGCCCAGAAGCAATCCGGCCACCTATACGGGCGCCTTCTCTTATATTAGAGATTTATTTTCCCGAACCAAAGAAGCTAAAATCAGGGGATACAGCCCCGGCCGTTTCTCTTTTAATGTTAAAGGCGGAAGGTGTGAGGCCTGCGAAGGTCAAGGCCAGATTAGAATTGAGATGTATTTTTTACCCGATGTTTATGTTCAATGTTCAGAGTGTAATGGGAAAAGATTTAACCAGGAAACTTTAGTCGTGGAATATAAAGGAAAAAATATCTCTGAAGTTTTGGAAATGACCGTAGAAGAAGCTTTGCAGTTTTTCAAAAACATTCCCGGTCTTTATCAAAAATTAAAAACTTTGAATGATGTTGGTTTGGGCTATATTCAATTAGGGCAGTCTGCTCCTTCTTTGTCTGGCGGAGAGGCTCAAAGAGTGAAATTAGCCACAGAGCTTTCCAAAAAAGCTACCGGCACTACGTTATATATATTGGACGAACCCACTACCGGCCTTCATCCAGACGATATTAAAAAACTATTGTATGTATTGAAAGAATTAGTGAATAAAGGCAATACGGTTTTGGTTATTGAGCACAATTTAGATGTGATAAAAAACGCTGACTGGTTAATAGATTTAGGTCCGGAGGGGGGAGAAAAAGGCGGGCATATTGTGGCTGAAGAAATTCCGAAGAAAATTATGCAGAATAAAAAAAGCTATACGGGAAGATATTTGAAAATCTATTGACAAAATTTAGATAGTTAATTATACTGAAAAATTGAAAATTATTAATAAATTTTTTTAAAAAATATGAAAATAAAACCTTTAGCTGACTATGTTTTAATTGAGCCAATTAAAGAAGAAGAGAAAACCAAAGCCGGTATTTTGCTTCCGGAAACGGCCGAGAAAGAAAAACCGGAACAGGGCAAAGTAATTGCCGTGGGGCCGGGCAAGAAAAATAAGAAAGGGGAACATATCCCTTTGGAAGTAAAACCCGGTGATAAAGTTTTGTTTACCAAATATGGTCCAAATGAAATTAAGGTCGAGGATAAAGAATATTTAATTGCTAAAGAAGAAGATATATTAGCTATCGTTGAATAAAAATATGGCAAAACAAATACTTTTCAGTGAAAATGCCCGAAAAAAATTAAAAGCGGGCATTGATAAATTAACCGACGCAGTTAAAGTCACCTTGGGGCCTAAAGCCAGGCTGGTTGTTTTGGATAAGGGTTTTGGTGCGCCGGAAATTTCCGATGACGGAGTAAGCATTGCCAAAGAAATAGAATTAGAAGATAAAGTTGAGAATTTGGGAGTGGAAATCATGAAAGAAGTAGCTGAAAAAACTTCGGATGCAGCCGGCGACGGTACGACTACGGCTATGATTTTAACTCAAGCCATAGTTTCGGAAGGTCTGAAAAATGTAGCGGCCGGAGCCGATCCTTTGGCCATAAAAAGAGGAATCCAAAAAGGGGTAAGGGCAGTTGTTGAAGATTTAAAAACTAATTCCAAACCGATTTCTCAAAAAGAAGAAATTGCCCAGGTGGCGACCATCGCCGCTTTAGATCCGGAAATTGGCAATCTTATTGCTAATATTTTTGCTGAAGTAGGGAAGGACGGAGTGATTACGGTGGAAGAATCAAAGAAGTTCGGCCTGGAAAAAGAAATTGTTAAGGGCCTCCAGTTTGATCGGGGCTATATTTCACCCTACATGGTTACTAATACCGAAAGGATGGAAGCAGCTTTGGAGGAGCCCTACATTTTAATTACCGATAGAAAAATTTCTTCCATTCAGGAAATTCTGCCGATTTTAGAAAAAGTAGCTCAGTCGGGCAAAAAAGATTTGGTTATTATCGCCGAAGAGGTAGAAGGAGAGGCTTTAGCCACTTTGGTGGTTAACAAATTAAGAGGTATATTTAATGCCTTGGCGATTAAGGCGCCGGGCTTTGGCGACAGAAGAAAAGAAATGCTTCAAGATGTTGCCCAGGTGACCGGCGGTCAGGTGGTCTCAGAAGAGTTAGGATTAAAACTGGAAAATATTGAATTAAAACAATTAGGTCGGGCCAGAAAAGTGGTGGCTGAAAAAGAGAAAACAACCATCATTGAAGGAAAAGGAGAAAAAGAAGGAATTGAGACCAGGGTTAAACAAATTAAAAACGAACTAAAGGCAACCGAGTCAGATTTTGACCGGGAAAAACTAGAAGAAAGGTTAGCTAAATTGACTGGCGGAGTGGCGGTTATCAAAGTGGGAGCCGCTACTGAGGTTGAGCAGAAAGCCAAGCAGAAAAAAACCGAGAACGCTCTTAATGCTACCCGGGCAGCGGTTGAAGAAGGAATTTTGCCGGGTGGCGGAGTAGGTCTTTTAAGGTCTCTTTCAGTTTTGGAAAAAATTAGTTTGGAAGGAGACGAAAAAACAGGGTTAAATATTTTAAAGAAAGCTCTGGAAAAACCCATTAAGCAGATTGTCGAAAACGCCGGGTTAGATGGAGCAGTGGTTATCGCTAAAGTGAAGGAAATTGGCGGAGATGCTGGTTTTGACGCTCAAAAAATGGAGTATGGAGATTTGATTAAAGCTGGAGTTATTGATCCGACCAAAGTGGTCAGGACTGGTTTGGAAAACGCTGCTTCAGCTGCCAGTATGGTTTTGACCAATGAGGTGGTGGTAGCTGAAAAACCTGAAAAAAATCCGCCAGCTGGCGGAGGAAAAAGCGGCTTGCCGGCTATGCCAGGCGAGTACTAACTTCGTGCTTTATTGAGTTAAACACAAAACTTCTCCGGTTGATTCCGGGGGAGTTTTTAGTTATACTGAGGATAGGTCGAAAAATAATAACAACTATTCATTTTTAAAATTATGACCATTACTGGAATTATTATCACAGTTGTTGCAGTTATTGTTTTTTGGATAATTTTTCTCTACAACCGCTTGGTCGTTTTAAGAACGCGGACCAAAGAGGCCTGGTCAGATATTGATGTTCAGCTAAAGAGAAGGTACAATTTAATTCCTAATTTAGTGGAGACGGTCAAGGGTTATGCTACCCACGAGAGAGAGCTTTTTGAAAGAGTGACTAAGGCCAGGACTTTGGCCATGCAGGCCCAAACCGTAAAAGAAAAAGGCGAGGCCGAAAACGCTTTAAGTTCTACCCTGAAATCTCTATTTGCCGTAGCTGAAAATTATCCTGACCTGAAGGCCTCAACTAATTTTTTGGAGCTGCAGAGAGAGTTGCGGGATACCGAAGATAAAATTCAGGCAGCCAGAAGATTTTACAACACCAACGTTAGGGATCTGAATGTCAAAATTGAAAGCTTCCCAGCTAATCTTATTGCCGGACCGCTCGGCTTCAAAAAAGCGGACTTCTTTGAAGCTGAAGAAGCGACCAAAGAGCTCCCCCGAGTTAAATTCTAAGAATGAACCTTTATTCTCAAGCTGAGTCAAACATCCGGAAGACCTGGCTTTATTTATTTTTCTTTTTGGTTTTAATTATTGCTATCGGCTGGCTCATTTCTTATTTATTGCAAAGTTCAGTAATTTTATGGATAGCAGTGGGCATAGCTTTTTTGCTTAACTTTTTTGGTTATTGGTATTCAGACAAAATTATGCTGGGCATGACCCACGCTAAACCCATTGAAAAAAAAGATAACCCCGAACTTTACCGCTTGGTTGAAAACCTTTGTATCACCGCCGGCCTGCCTCTGCCCAAGATTTATATCATTGATTCTTCCCAACCCAATGCTTTTGCTACTGGTCGCAATGCCCAAAACGCCGTTGTCGCCGTAACCAAAGGGCTTTTAGATAAATTAGAAAGAGTGGAATTGGAGGGAGTGATTGCTCATGAACTTTCCCATATTGGCAATAAAGACATGTTGATTCAAACAGTGGTGGTAGTTTTGGTGGGAGTGATAGTAATAATGACCGATTTTTTCTTCAGAATAAGCTTTTGGGGAGGTTTGGGCAGGCGAGACAGCCAAGACGGAGGACAGGCCAGGGTGGTTATGCTTTTAATTTCTTTGGCTTTAGCTGTTTTAGCTCCGATTTTTGCTCAACTAATAAAATTGGCCATTTCTCGAAAAAGAGAGTTTTTAGCTGATGCTTCGGGAGCTTTGTTAACTCGTTATCCCGAAGGTTTAGCTCGAGCTTTGGAGAAAATCTCTGCTGACCCCAATTCTTTACGGGGAGCTAGTAATGCTAATTCTCATATTTTTTTTGCTAGTCCTTTTCGGGGGAAAGAAAAAAAATCCTGGCTTCATAAGCTTTTTACCACTCATCCGTCAGTAGAAGAAAGAGTAAAAGCTTTGCGGGGAATGAAAATTTAATAATACGGAGAGGTCGCATAGTGGCCGAGTGCGTCTGCTTGGAGAGCAGATATACCTGAAAGGGTATCGTGGGTTCGAATCCCACCCTCTCCGCCAAAAATTAAAATTAACAAAAAACCTATGAAAAACACAAAAAAAATTAATCTTTCTATATTGCCAGAAAAATTGGGCATTTGCCATCTTGATAAAAATAGCCCTATTCCCAGCTGGGCGACCAGCGGAGAGTTTTTTTCTCTAACCAGAACTGGCCAGGAGTTGTCCATTATCTACCCTCAAGAGAAAATTCCCGGCGGCGTTTTGTTTGAAAAAAACTGGAGAGCTTTCAAGGTAGAAGGGGTTGTTGAGGGCCTGTATTCTGTCGGAGTTATCGCTTCTTTGTCCCACCCTTTGGCTGAGGCGGGGATCAGTATATTCAATCTTTCAACCTACGAAACCAATTACGTTTTAGTTGAAGACAAAAATTTAGAAAAAGCCACCGAAATCCTAAGCAAGTTTTGCAACATCCAAAACTCATGATTTCATCTCCATTCAAAGAAGCTAAAGCTTCTTTTCAAGCTTCATTTCCGCATATAATATAAAAATTATGAATGGAAACTCGCCCATCGACGAAATTAAAAACCGGCTGGATATTGTTGAAGTGATCGGTTCTTATATTAAGCTAAAAAAAGCCGGAGCTAACTACCGGGCGATTTGCCCTTTTCATTCAGAAAAAACTCCCTCTTTTTTTGTTTCGCCGGCCCGCCAAATCTGGCATTGTTTTGGCTGCGGAAAAGGAGGTGACATTTTTGGTTTTGTCAAAGAGATTGAAGGAGTGGAGTTTGGTGATGCTTTGCGGATTTTAGCCCAAAAAGCGGGAGTAGAATTAAAAAGACAAAGGCCGGAGCTAAAAACCGAAAGACAGCGGCTTTATGAAATTTGCGAATGGGCTACCAGGTTTTTTGAGAAACAATTGGAAGGAAGCTCAAACGGCAAGGAAGCCAAAAAATATCTTCTTTCCCGTAGTATTACTGAGGACAGTATTAAAAAATGGCGGCTGGGGTATTCTCCTCATGTCTGGCAGAGTTTATCTGATTTTTTAACCTCCAAAGGTTATAAAAAAGAAGAAATAGAAAAAGCTGGTCTTTCAATTAAGTCTGAAAAAGGTTCTTTTTACGACCGATTTCGAGGCAGAATTGTTTTTCCTATTTTTGATTTAAATTCTCAGGCAGTCGGTTTCAGTGGCAGGATTTTTAAATCTCCCGACACAGCCAAATATGTTAACACACCTAATACCTTGCTCTATGATAAAAGCCGGATTTTATACGGTTTAGACAAAGCTAAAGTAGCTATTAGAAAAAAAGATGCCTGTATTTTAGTAGAAGGCAATACTGACGTAATTATGTCTCATCAAGCGGGCTCTGAAAATGCTGTTGCTACTTCGGGAACCGCTTTAACTCCTTTCCAGTTAAAAATTCTTAAACGCTACTCTAATAATTTATTGATTGGTTTTGATATGGATGTGGCTGGTGAAACAGCTACCAAAAGAGGAATTGATTTAGCCCAAACCCAAGGTTTTGATATTAAGGTAGTTCGTCTGCCCGAAGGCAAAGATCCTGCCGAAATTATTTCCAAAAATCCTAAAGAGTGGGAGAAAACTCTTACTTCAACTGTTTCTATTCTGGATTTCTATTTTGAAACAGCTTTTGCTAACCGTGATCCTAAAACACCGGAAGGAAAAAAAGAAATTTCCAGGATTTTGTTGCCGGTTATAAAGAGAATTCCCAACGAAATTGAGAAATCTTACTGGGTCCAAAAATTAGCCAAAGATTTGGGAGCAAAAGAAGAAGACGTTGAAGCCGAACTTAAAAAGGTTAAGTTAGAGGAGGATGTTTATGGTTTGGAACCGGAAGAAACAATTAATCTGCCTCATAAATCTCGGAAAGAGCTTCTAGAAGAAAGATTGTTGATTTTAATCTTAAAAAGCCCCCAAAACATTAACCTTATTGATGAAGAGAAAGTTTCTTGTTTTTCACCGCAATATCAGGATATTTTAAGCAAATTAATAAAAAAAGAGGCGCCCGAAGCGGAACCGTTTAACTATCTTTCTTTAAAAGCTGAAATTGAAGAGATTGAAGAAAAAGACATTGTGCCAGATATTCAGCTCTGCCTGAAAGAGATACAATGCTTGGAAATTAAAAAAAGATTGGATCAAATCTCTCAGGAAATTAAAAAAGCCGAAGAAGATAAAAATTCCCAGAAAATTGAAGAATTAACCAGGGAATTTACTAAATTAGCCAAAGAGATCAGCTTATGAAAAAAAAGAAGAAAAAATTCGCCAGCCAGCAGAAAAAAATAAAAAAAGCGATAAAAAAGAAGTTAAAGAAAAAGATAAAAAAGAAAAAGGCTAGAAAAGGGAAAATTAAAAAGAAAGTAAAAAAAGCAAAGAAAACAAAGAAGAAAAAGAAGCCGGCAAAAAAGAAAAAGAAGAAAAGAAAAAAGAAAGAAAGATTGCCTCTGGGCCGACCGAAAAAGGTTTTTTCTGCTGAAAAGTTCCAAAAACTTCTTGAACGGGGAAAACAACGGGGTTTTGTTACGCCTTCGGAAATTTTGTTTTATTTCCCCGAAGTAGAAAGAGACATTAAAGGATTAGATAATCTTTATGAAGATTTAGAAAAACAGGGAGTAGAAGTGAAGGAGGTAAGAGATTTCCTTACGGTGGGTGAAGCGCAAGAAAAGAAAAAAACAGTTAGAGGAGAAGCAAGAATTGATCCGGTTCAGATGTATTTAAAAGAAATTGGTAAAGTACCTTTTGTGACGGCCGCCGAAGAAAAAGAATTAGCCAAAAAAATTGAGAAAGGTGATGAGGAGGCGAAAAACAAACTAATGAAAGCGAATTTAAGATTGGTAGTTTCTATTGCTAAAAGATATGTTGGCAGGAGTCCCAATTTAACCTTACTGGATTTAATCCAAGAAGGAAATATCGGCTTGAGAAGAGCGGTGGAGAAGTTTGACTGGCGGCGGGGCTATAAATTTTCCACTTATGCCACCTGGTGGATAAGGCAGGCGATTACCCGAGCTTTAGCTGACCAGGCCAGAACCATCAGAATCCCGGTACATATGGTAGAAACCATTTCCAAGTACACTCAGGTAAGACGCCGGCTTTTACAGGATTTAGGCAGAGAGCCCTTAGCAGAGGAAATTGCTGCGGAAATGGGTCTTGAAGTAGATAAGGTCCATCATATTCAGAAAATTTCTCAAGAAACCGTATCTTTGGAAACCCCAGTAGGGGAAGACGAAGAGGACTCGGTTTTAGCTGAGTTTATTGAAGATGAAAAAGTGGTGGCTCCTTCAGTGGAAGCAGCCCGAATACTTTTACGGGAAAGATTAAAAGAAATTTTAATTGATTTAACTCCCCGAGAACAAAAAATATTATCAATGCGTTTTGGTTTAGAAGACGGAATTACCCATACTTTAGAAGAGGTAGGACAAGAGTTTGGCGTCACTCGGGAAAGAATCCGCCAGATTGAAGCTAAGGCTTTGGAAAGAATCAGAGAACACCAGTCCCTTAAAAAGTTGAAAGGATATTGAAATGTGCTATAATCAAATACATTCCGCGGTGGCGCAATGGTAGCGCGGGTGCCTGTTAAGCACTAGGTTGTAGGTTCGAATCCTACCCGCGGAGCCGAGGAGTTGAATACGAACTCATTATTTTTAGGGGAAATTGGATTTCCCCGTTCGGTTTTTTGTGTCGACGCCCCGTCCCGCTTCGGCGGGACGGGGCTTTTTTCGGATGCCAGATTTTCCCAATTTTCCCTATAAAATAGGGAAAATTTAATATATTCTTTGGAATAAATGATTTTCTCAATAAAGTTTTTGGTCCAAAGATTTTTCTCAATTCCTTTCCTTTTGGCAAGCCCAGAAAAGAAAAATTTTAGAGTGTTAGATATGGTTTCCGGGGAAAATTTAGAGCATGACTCTGTTGGTTCGTATCCAGCTCGGCGGGGGATTTCCGAATTTTCTAATTTAGGATTCGAACTATGGCTTATTCTGAAAACAAGGTTTTCAAGGTAGTTTTTATCAAGGAAAATCCGCTCTAAATTTTCCAAAGCAAAATTTTCCAATCTTTCGGCGGAAACTTGTTTTACCGGACACGCCTGCCAATCTTGTTGTAAGGTAGATGTGCAGCGATAGTAATAATACCTTTTTAACCTTCCACCATCTTTCTTATTCGTAAAACAAGATGTCATTTTTAGTTTACACTCTTTGCAATTTACCAATCCGCCGAAAAGAAAATTTTTGTATACTCTAAAATTTTTCAGTTTCTCTTTATGGATTTTTTGTGCAAGAGCAAAAATTTCTTCCGAAATTATGGGTTCGTGGATTCCATTATAGATTTCTCCGCGATGTTTAATTTTTCCGATATAAACAACATTTCTTAATAAATAAGCGATGTTAGTCTTTGAGAAATTTTTGCCCGAATGATTTTTAATTCCTTTTTCTTTCAGAAAATTGTAAACGGCAAAAAGGGATTTCGTTTCAAGATATTTTTCAAAAATTGATTTTACTCCTTCTGCTTCTTTAAGGTGGGGGATAAGTTTTTTGTTTTGCCTCATATACCCATAAGGCGTTAGCCCGCCGTTCGCCATTCCTTTTTTGGCTCGTTCTAACATTTTGTCTCGCGTTCTTTCAGAAGTTAGTTCTCTTTCAAATTGAGAGAAAGTCAGCATGATGTTGCGAAGCAATCGGCCGGCGGGCGTTGAGGTATCAAACCTTTCCGTTATAGAAATAAAATCAATTTTTGCTTGCTCAAAAAATTCTATCAGTTGGTAAAAATCTTTCGGCGAGCGAGTAAGCCGATCTATTTTGTAGGCCAAAACAATATCAATTTTTCCTTCTTTCATATCAGAAAGTAATTGCTGCAAGGCGGGCCTTTCAAGGGTTGCCCCGGAATAGCCAGCGTCAGAATAAACCTTAAAAACTTCCCAGTTATTCTGGCTGGCGACAAAAGACTTTATTTTTTGTTCTTGCGCTTCGCAAGAAGAAAACTCTTTTTCCGCTTGGTTATCCGTTGAAACACGAGTATAAATTGCGCATTTTTTGTTTGTCATATTTTTGAAACCAAAGGGGCAACCCTGTGGATACAAACTCGCGTTAGCGAATCTGAACAGAAGTTGCCCCTTCGGGATTACAACGATTAAGTTGTAATAAAAATCGCTAACGACCAAGTTTGTATCCACTCTCATTATAGCATATTTTCAAAAATACGTGTCAAATTTTTAGCCGTTAATAGCTAAAAATTTTGGGAAAATCTGGCATCCGAAAAAAGCCCCGTCCCGCTTCGGCGGGACGGGGCGTCGACACAAAAAACCGAACGGGGAAATCCAATTTCCCCTAAAAATAATGAGTTCGTATTCAACTCCTCGGCTCCCGATTCTTCCCGTCCTCAAACTTTTTCTATCGTTTTACCTAATTTGATTCATCAGTCAAAGAAACGAAACCTGACCTGATAAATTGCCCGCCGCCTGCGGCGGCGGGCAACCATAAT